>OFFE01000485.1_pt1 | contig 33986 bp, 33 predicted proteins | sample 1521371 | NCBI WGS metagenome assembly OFFE01 (sample SAMEA3504131, study PRJEB24116) | mouse gut metagenome | biome: mouse gut; feature: mouse-associated habitat; material: faeces | place: Denmark | collected 2011 | reverse complement strand
AAATCGTGAACACTCTTTTCCAGCAAGGAAATAACTGATTCTGTTCCCCTCCCGCCGAAAAATGACAAAATTTCTTCGGCGTTTTCTTACAATTTCATATTGGCGTTGACATACATCCGTCCAAAACTGGGCAGCGTTCCCCTGAACAAATTGACAACAAATGAGCTCCAGCAGTTTTTCAACTGGATGAAGAAGGACGGACGTACTCTGCATAGAGAGTCCAGGGGCGGCGGTCTCTCGGACAACATGGTGCGCAACTGCCACAGCCTATGCCGCAGGGCCTTGGAAAAAGCTGTGGCAGACCGATTGATCGTAAAGAATCCAATTGAGGGATGCAAGGCCCCGCCAATCAGACGGGAGGAGATGCAGCTGCTCACCAGGGAGGAGCCGCAAAGACTGCTCATCCAGGCCAAAGACGAAGGTTACTACGAGGTGTTCCTGCTGGAACTGACCACTGGCCTTCGCGTGGGAGAACTGATGGCGCTCCAGTGGGGTGACCTGAATCTCAAGACGGGGGAACTGCGCATTGAGCGTCAGGTCTATCGAACCAAAGAGGAACTGCTGATCCAGGAACCCAAGACCAAGGCATCTATGATATGCAGAGGCAAGCCGCCACAAAAATCGACCGGGGCATTGGTAGAGCGGAGACTCCCACAGAAAGTTCCCAGGCAACCACCAGCCACATCATAACGGACTTCAAGCCAAAACGAGGTAAGAAGCGATATTGGGGCAGCGGATACTTGGGTCAGACCAAAAGTGGGCGCTGGAACGGAAGGTACACGGTGACCTGGCCCGATGGAACAAAACGCACCAGCATTTCGATGGCACCCCGCCCGGTGTATCAGCAGTCAGGGACACTTCAGGAGTGCGACTCGGCACAGGTCTCCTCCGCCCGTCCCGGAAGATCCCGCAGGGCCATTTTATAACCCCAGCAGAGTTTCGCCTCGGTGAGAGCAATGACCTTATGCAGGTATTCTACTGAGGTGCGGGTATCCCCTTTCAGGTAGTAGTAGAAATTTGCCACACCGTAAAGCTGGTTGGCAGTCTCCAGCACATCCTCGGGATCAATCGTATTCAGAAAGTCCTCTGCCGTCATATCCCCTTTGTACATGAGAATGCGGGTCTTATAAGTCTTTTCGGAATCCACGCAGGGGGTCTCCGCTGTGACCTGCTCCAGGCATCCGGCGGCTTCTTCGCCCCTGCCCAGCTTCATGTAACAGTTCCACATCCACTCTACCTCAAAGGGAACCACAGGATCGTTGATGTGGTTGTGGGCTTGGATCGCCCTCTGGAAGGATTCAACAGCGTCCTCGTACCGGTCCAGAAAGTAGAGCGCTACTCCCTGGAAGTGCCATTTCCAACCGTCCTCCTGGTCAAGCGCTGTGGCCAGCGCAAAATCCGACAGGGCCTGGCTGAAACGCCCCTGTCCCATGAGCTTTCTGCCCCGGTTATACAGTGTGTGGGGAGAAAAGGGGCGGATGGAGAGCGCCTGCGAATAGTTTTCGATCGCCTGCTCGATATCCCCACAGACAATGGCCCGGGCACACCAGAGGTAGTAGTTCTTGGGATCTGTTTCCAGCTGCTTGTCGATCTTGGCACATTCCTCAGGGTCCGCCGCCAGGCGGCCCTTGGTGGCCAATCCATTGTACATAATTTTCCTTTGCTCTTCTGAGATCATTGCAAGATCCTCCTTGGTGATTCTGCTGACAGCCTCAATAATCTGCTGCTTGGCATGGTGAGTCATCATATTATTTGCATCTACTCTACGAGTGCAGAACGCATTTGGGCTATTTTTCTCTCTTTTTCTTGTTAGTTCTCCAAAAAAATTTTTCTCAACCAGTAGTGACAAATTTTGATTTCTATGTTAATATTATTACTGGTAATAATTAAATAATTATTGGTGAAAGAAGACAGAAACGTCCGATATCAGGGGGCACGCCGGTGGAGAGATACACGGCATCATGCCCGCATCAAAATCAAAGCATAAAAGGAAGGGTAACTGTATGAACCACATGATTTCAAACGAGCACCTCGCCGTGACAGTCGCGGAGCGGGGTGCCGAGATCCAGAGCATCCGGGCCGCCGACGGCACGGAATTCTTCTGGAGCGGGGACAAGGCTATTTGGCCCAAGCATGGCCCCAACCTGTTCCCTTATCTGGCGAACCTTACGGAGGGGAAGTATACCTTGGCGGGCAAAACCTATGAGATGGGGCTCCACGGTTTCGTACCCTACTCCGAGCTGGCGGTTGAGTCCCGCGAGGACAGCAGAATCACGTTCCGCCTCTCTGCAAACGAGGAGACGATGAAATGCTATCCCTTTTCTTTCATCTACCGGGTGGCTTATACGCTGGAGCAGTGCCGCCTGTTGGTCACCTACAGTGTGGAGAACACGGGCGATCAACCGATGTATTTTGGTATCGGCGGCCACCCCGGCTTCCATCTGCCCATCGAACCCTGCCTCGCCTTTGAGGATTACCGCCTGACATTCGATACCCCCGGCAGGACTGCCCGTGTTACCTTCTCTGAGCGGGGCGGTGTCACCGGAGAGACCGATTACCCTCTCCCGGACGGACAGCTCCCGCTCTCACACAGGCTCTTTGACAACGGCGCCATTGTCCTCCGGGACGCGGGCCATCGTGTAAGGATCTCCTCCGAAAAGGGCTCCAAGGCCGTCACGGTCTCCTTCCCCCAGATGCCCTATGTGGGGATCTGGCATACTGCCAAGGCGCAGGTCCCGTTTCTCTGTGTTGAACCCTGGTCCTCCCTGCCCTCCCGGGACGGGGTCATTGAGGACCTCTCCAAACAGGACAACCTCGTCTCTCTGAATGCAGGAAAGCTCTACCGGAATACCTGGTCCATGGAGTTTGCCTTCTGATCGTTCTTTAATCCGATCTGTTCAAAGCAGGGGGACCGGCGTTCTCGCGCCCGGTCCCCCTGGGACGCTCTTTCGGGCTACCGCTGTACACGGCCGGTGCCGTCGCCCCCGGCAAGCTTCTCCACCTCGTCCACCGTGACCCGGTTAAAGTCGCCGGAGATGGAGTGCTTGAGGCAGGAGGCCGCCACGGCGAACTCCAGCGCCTGCTGATGGTCCTGATAGGCCTGGAGCCCGTAGATCAGACCGCCGGCAAAGCTGTCGCCGCCGCCTACGCGGTCAACGATATCCCGGATCTCATACCCCTTTGACACGTGGAAGGAGGTCCGGTCGTTGAGGCAGGCCGCCCAGCCGTTCCAGTCCGCGCTGTGGCTCTCCCGCAGAGTGATGGCGATCATCCTCATGCCGGGATAGGCTTCCAGCACCTTGCCGCTGAGCCTGCGGTATTTCTCCCGGTCCAGCTTCCCGGATGTCACATCCACGTCCACAGTGATTCCCAGGGACTTCTGCACGTCCTCCTCATTGGCGATGGCGATATCCACATACTTCGCCAGCTCGCCCATGACCTCGCTGGCCGATCTGCCGTATTTCCAGAGGTTCTTCCGGTAATTGAGGTCGCAGGAGACGGTGATGCCCCGCCTCTTGGCCTCCTGTACGCTCTCCAGGCTCAGCTCCATTGCCGTCTCGGAGATTGCTGGCGTGATGCCGGTAATATGGAACCATTCCACGCCCACAAAGGCCCTCTCCCAATCGATATCACCGGGCTTCGCCAGGGCGATGGAGGCGTATTCACGGTCATATATCACCTTGGAGGGGCGCTGATTGGCGCCCGCCTCCAGATAGTAGATACCCATGCGGCCCTTGTTGCGCTGGATCCGGGTGGTGTCCACGGCAAATTTCCGCAGCTCCGCCACACACGCGTCACCGACCGCGTTGTCCGGCAGGACGGTCAGAAATCCGGCATCCAGGCCGAAGCCGGCCAGCGACACCGCCACATTGGCCTCTCCGCCGCCAAAGGTCGCCTCAAAGGCGGGCGTCTGAAAGAGGCGCTCTGTGCCGGGGGATTTCAGGCGGAGCATGATCTCGCCAAAAGTTAAGAATTTCACGGCGACTTTCCTCTCTATACTCTTATTTTTGCAGGAGGTGGACAGCAAAGCCGCCGATCTCCTGCTCCAGGTATACCGCGGTCATCCGCCTGCCTTTGTACTTGGCTGTCTCCATATTCACGGCAAAGCCCTTTTTCTGAAGATACGCCACGGCCCGGCCGATGTGGTTAGTCCGAACAGCCAGATGGCCGCTCTCTCCCAAATATTTGCTTTTCATGACCTCGATCCCCGTGCCGGCAAAGGTGGAGCTGCTGCCCTCTTTTACGCTGAAAGCGAATATGTCCGCAAACGCCAGGGCGACCTCCATGGCCGCCTCTCCGCTTTCCGTGTTGATGCCTACATGGGCCAGTTCAAAGCCCAAGGAGGCGGCCACAGCCTCCCTGCACAACCGGGTGATTTTCTCAAAATTCCCCGCAGCGATATCCGCCTTGGTACACACCCAGCTTCCACCCACTGTGTGGACATAGGGCGCAGCGGCATACTCGCCGATATTCTCCCCATTTACACCGCCGGTGGGGATGAATTTTACGCTGCCAAAGGGCGCGGACAAGCTCTTCATCGCCGTCAGACCGCCGTAGACATTGGCGGGGAAGAATTTCACCACGTCCACGCCCAGCCGCAGGGCGGACATGATCTCTGTGGGGGTGACGCATCCAGGCGTCACTGTGATCTCGTTTTCCACGCACCACCGGACCATCTCCGGATCAAAACCGGGGGATACGATGAACTGCGCTCCCGTCTCCACAACGGACTTCGCCTGCTCCAGGGTCAGGACGGTGCCCGCCCCCACCAGCATTTCCGGGCAGGACTCCGCCACGGCGCGGATGGAATCCAGACCAGCCGCGGTGCGCAGGGTGATCTCCATCACGTCGATTCCGCCTGCCAGCAATGCCTTGGCGGTGGGGACGGCGCTCTTTACGTCGTCCAGCACAACGACGGGGACAACGGCATTTCTGCCCAGCCGCTCAGAATGTTTCATGTTCCGCCCTCCTTATGCCAGATTCAGGGGGATCCCCAGATCCGCGCTCATCTCCCGCAGGGACTCCGCCACCGCATTGGGCAGCTCCACAACGGTTTCCCAGCTTCTGTGCTTCTCCCATTCGATCTCACCGGGCAGAAAGATGCGCTCCTTCCCTTTGGCCTTGGGCGCCTCGTGAAGGGCCTCTGCCAGATCACCGGAGCGGGAGAGATACGTATCCATGCCGGAGAACTTGGACACGTCCACGGCGATAAATGTATGGCACACGTTGTTGGGAGTCTCAGGCGCAAAGCACCAGCTCTTGATCTCTCCCGCACTGCTGATACCGCCGCCGGACAGTGCGCCTGTGAGCAGTTCCACCATCAGCGCCAGACCGTATCCCTTGTGGGCCGCCATGGGCTGCATGGCGCCCTCCTCGGGGTAGTGGCTGGGGTCCGTGGTGGGAACGCCGTCCCTGTCCACGATCCAAGTGTCAGGGATTTGCACCCCATCCTTCCGGGCCTGCACCACCTTCAGGGATGCCACGTTGCTCATGGCGATATCCAGAAACACACTCCCGCCTTCCGCCGTCGGGGAGGCGTAGGCAAAGGGGTTGTTGCCCAGGATCATGCCCCTGGCCCCCGGGACTGTCATGTTGGGGTCCACATTGGAAAAGCTGATGCCTACCATGCCGGACTTGGCGGCCAGATTGGCGTAGTAGCCCGCAGCTCCGAAATGTGTACTGTTCTTCACCGTCACCAAGGCGATCCCGGTCTCCCCGGCTTTTCCGATGGCCAGCTCCATGGCCCGATAGCCCGCGACCATGCCCATGCATCTGTGGGCGTCCATCAGAGCGTAGGAGGGCCCCTCTGTCAGGATCTCGGGCTTTGCCCGGAAGTCCATGCCGCCTGCACGCTGTTTTTTTACGTAGCCGTAGAGGTTTTTGGCGCCATGAGAATTGGTGCCAAAAAGGTCTGTCTCGCACAGCACCTCAGCAGTGATCTGTGCGTCTTCCGCACACATCCCCTCGTGCTCACAGCAGGCGGCACAGAACGCCTTGAAGTCTTTTACTGAAATTTTGTTAGACATATGCCCCTCCTTAAATTATACGCCCCAATAGGCGGAAAAGCCGCCATCAATGGGGATAATCGCGCCATTTACAAAGGACGCCGCGTCAGAGCAGAGCCAGATCGCCGCGCCCGCCATCTCCTCCGGCGTTCCATAGCGGCCCATGGGCGTCTTGTCCAGGACCTTTCTGCCCCGCTCCGTCGGCTCTCCGCTCTCCTGCTGGAGCAGATAACGGTTCTGGCTGGTCAACAGGAAGCCCGGCGCAATGGCGTTGACCCGGATGGTCCTGCTGTAATTCTGGTTAAAATGAACCGCCATCCACTGGGTGAAGTTGGCGGCGGCGGCCTTCGCGCCGGAGTAGGCAATCGTATTGCTCAGAGGAAGGATGGAGGCCATGGAGGCGATGTTGATAACAGAACCGTTGGAGGCCACAATGTCCCGGCCAAAGATCTGGGTGGTAAGGATCGCACCCAGCACGTTCAAGTCAAAGACATCCTGGAGCGCACTGAACGGGATGTCGAAAAAGGACATCTCCGAACTGGTGGAGGCGTCCTTCCGGTTGCCGCCCGCCCCGTTGACCAGCACATCTACTCTGCCGAAGCGCTCTGTGACCTGTTCACGGGCTGTCTCCAGTGTCTCCTTGTCCAGCACATCCGCCTGGACGGCAATGGCCTCACCACCGCCGTCCGTGATCTCCTGTGCGATCCTTTGGGCCTTCTCCAGGGTGCGGTTGAGCAGAGCGACGTTCATTCCTGCCTTCGCCATTTCCCGCGCCATGGTGCCGCAGATCACACCGCCCGCGCCGGTGATCACCGCTGTTTTTCCCTGGACGTTGAAAATTTCAGCGTTCATTCTCTGTATCTCCTCTAAATCTTATTACTAGTCATATTTTATTGTTGAAAAAAATAACGCTGAACATTGTGGTAGGATACATCCTCCACCAGTCTCCCCCAGGTCTTCAGATTATCTGACAGCATCCCCTGCTCCATCCAGCCGCCAACCATGTCGCAGAGAATGCGCCGGAAGTATTCGTGCCGGGCATAGGAGAGGAAGCTCCGGGAATCTGTCAGCATCCCAATGAAGTTGCCCAGCAGGGAGTTGTTCGCCACGGCTGTCAGCTGTGCGCGGATGCCGGAGTAGGTGTCGTTGAACCACCACGCGGCCCCCAGCTGGATCTTCCCAGCCATACCGGCCTGCTGGAAGCTTCCGGTCAGCACGGCCAGCAGGTCCAGATCGTTGGGATTCAGGGAGTACAGAATCGTTTTTCCCAGGGCGTCGTCTGCGCTCAGTCCGGTGAGAAGGTGGGCAAGGTGTTCCACATTGCAGCTGCTGCCGATGCCGTCAAAGCCCGTATCAGGCCCCAGCTTCTTCTGCTGGAAAGTGTTCACGCCATACGTAGCGCACATGTGGAGCTGCATGACCCAGTTTCGGCTGTGGTACTCCCCGGCCAGAAAACGCATCACGACATACTGGAATTGGGCTGCGTCCTCTCTGCTGACCTCCTCGCCCCGGAGGACTCGGGTCAAAACCGCCTCCGCCTCCGCTTTTGCGGCAGGGCAGGGAGTCCTTTCCAGACCGTGGTCTGAGGCGCAGCATCCGTGAGATGCGAAGAAGTCCATCCGCCGGGACAGCGCCGCAAACAGGGAGTCCAGTCCCGTAATCTCCACTCCAGCTGCCTGGGAGAGCTTCCCCAGATAGGCGGCAGCTCCTTCTTTATGGATATTGAGCACCTTGTCCGGCCTCCAGGCGGGGATCACCTTCACTTTGCAATCCGGGTCCGCCGCGATCTGCTCGTGCGCGGTCAGCGCGTCAGCGGGATCGTCCGTAGTGGCGATGACCTTGACATGGTACCGGGCGATCATTTTCCGCACGGAGAGGGTCTTCAGCCGTTCGTTGCAGAACTGCCAAACCTGCTCTGCCGTGTCCTCGTTCAGTTCCCCCTCGTAGCCGAAGTACTGCTTCAGCTCCAGGTGGACCCAGTGGTATACCGGGTTTCCGGCAGCCTTGGGCATAACGGCTGCAAATTTTTGGAATTTCTCCCGGTCCGGAGCTCCGCCGGTCACATATTCCTCCGATACGCCGTTTGCCCGCATCAGCCGCCACTTATAGTGATCTCCACCCAGCCAAACCTGTGTAATATTGTCGTAGATCCGATCCTCTGCAATGTCCCGGGGATCGATGTGGCAGTGGTAGTCGATGATAGGCATCTTCTCCGCATATTGGTGGTAGAGCGCTTTTGCTGCGTCGCTGTGCAGCAAAAAATCATTGTCAATTACTGGCCGCATGCTCTTCTCCTGTTTGTACTGCGAGCCCGGCTGGCCGCTGCCCGGCGGGGACATACAGCAGACGGGTTGGCATGATTTTTTCAGCGGATAAAATTGGTCCTCTTCTGCGGCTCCCGCTGGGGAATGCAGGCGCCAGCTTCCTGCCCGGCGGCAATGCACTGGAGAATCCAAGCCAAGTTGCTGCCCAGCGTCCGCATGGTCAAGGTTCCCTCCTCGTCCTGCGCCACTTCCTCCGGTTTGGTGCCGTGGACCATGTTCCAGTACTGGGCGGTGATAATGGGCATGTTGTTATTTTGGCAGTATTGGGACAACTGCTCCAGGGCCGCTGTAGCGCCGCCCCGGCGGCAGCTGACGACGGCTGCGGCGGGCTTATTTGCCAGGCATCCGCGCCCCACATAAAAAAAGTGGTCCATAAATGATTTCATCACTGCGGACATACCGGCATAGTGCACGGGGGAACCGAATACAAATCCGTCGGCCTTCTTAGCCTTCTCAACAGCGCGGTAAACCGCATCATTGTCAAAGGCGCACTGCTTTTCACCGGGCTTCGCGCAGGTGCCGCAGCCGATGCAGCCCTTCACGGGCTGTCTGCCAATGAAAAAAATCTCCGTCTCAACCCCGGCGGCGGACAGGGATTTCTCCACCTCGGCAAGGGCCGTATAGGTGCAGCCCTTTTCATTGGGGCTGCCGTTAAATAAAATGACCTTCATTGTTCTCCTCCCAGAATGTTTTTAGATGTCTTCCCGGCAGTAGGTTTCGCAGGAGTGTACCGCTGTCTGAATCCTGCTGCAGGAGATGTCCGTGGGCAAGGTGCAGTCCGAGCCCAGGATAAAGCGTCGCCCCGCCATTTTGCGGAGGATGGCGTGGACCTCACTCTCGATTTCCCCGTTCGTTCCATCCACCAGCACCCCGGACCGATCATCCAGACCGCCCAGGATCACCTTATCCTTGAAGATCTCCGCTCCCTCCTCCAGGGAGGGGTTGTTTTCATGGATGGCCCAGTTTACCACCTGGGCGGGCAAGTCCTGATAGCGGGAGATATCCAGACCGCTCTTGCAGATGTGCAGTGTATTGACACAGGAGGTCTTTCCCGCCGCCTGGAGCACCCGCATCTCAAAGGGCTTTATGTACGTGTTGTACTCCTCGGGGGTGAACAGGTCCCGCTCGCCGCCCAGGCAGGCGTAGTAGATGCCGCCCACACCCGCGTCGAAGAACCGCTCCGAGAGCTCGCAGAGAACATCGGTGACCATATCGAAGGCGTTTATCAGCGCCTCCCGGTTTTCCGTCATACAGGTGCGGAAGAACATCCTGTTATCCACATAGAGCCCCTTCCGCAGGGACAGGTGGTGGGTAGACACCACAACGCCGTGGAGCGTGGCCTGGACCAGGGAAGTATTCCCCGTCTCGTCACAGATGCGTTTGACGTCATCCAGATGCCGCTCCATGTTCCGCCGGGCCGCTCCGCTCAGCGCGGCGCGGGCGTAGTCACCGGGGGTGCGGATCTCGCTCTCCCCCCGGAGCAGCGCCTCGTTCATGACCTTGCAGATATCCGTACCGCTTTCCGCGAAGTAGCGGAGATGGGCAGATACCACTCGCTCCTGATCCCGGGGGGAAAAGTGAAACCAGAAGCCTGTTGGGATCCGGTCCGGCTTCTCCCCCCGGATCACTGCCATAACTCGTTCTTTCTTGTTCATATTTTTTCAGTGCCTCCCGCCTTAGATCATGCGGTCAATTTTGGCAATCGCTCTCACATAAATTTTGATCAGGTTTTCCAGGGATTCCAGGCACACGCACTCGTCCGGCTGATGGCCACCCCCCCGCCGTGTACCCCCGGGGCGGGCGAGATGTCTGTTCAGCGGTCCGCAGGCCATGGCATTGGGCAGGTGGCGGGCATAGGTGCCGCCGCCCATGGAATAGGGCGCAAAGTCAGCCCGGAGCACCTCCCTGCACAGGTCGTTGAGAAGCGTGGGAATCTCTCCGTCCGGCGCGAAATAGGCCGGCTCGCTGTTTTCAAAGGAGGCGATCTCCGCTCCATATGCGGTGCAGAACGCTGAAAGGCGTGCCCGAATCGTATCCCTGTCGGTTGAGATCGGATAGCGGATATTCAGCGTCACAGTCAAGGCGCCGTTCTCCACCCGGGCCGTTCCGGCCACAGAGGTCAGCGGACCAAAGAAGGCGTCCTCCGCATGGATGCCTATGCCCTCGCCGCGGTATCCCCTGGAGAGCTCGGCCAGAGCCTTCAGAACGCGAACCGTTCCGGTGTTGGAGAAGGGGATCTCCTTCAGGTTGTTCGTCAGCTTGTCGATGGCGTTCTCCGTATTCTCCGGGAATGCCGCGTGGCCGGCGACCCCTTCTGCGTGGACCACCGCCACGCCGTTGGCGAAGGCAACGGTAAGCTCCTCCCGAGCCATAATCTGTGCCGCCTCCCGGGCTGAGCAGGTCAGGGACACCTCCGCGAAATTGGGAACAATATTCTCTCCGGATCCCGCCTGGAAGTCCCGTATCCCGGTCTCCCTCAGATCCATGGTAATCTTCGCGCTGATAATCCCCTTTTCCCCGCAGCAGACGGAGAACCGGGCATCCGGGACCAGGGAAAACGCCGGCGGCTTATTGTGCGCCAGATAATAGTGGATGTCCCCCATGGAGGACTCCTCATCACATCCGAAATACACCATTACGTTGTGCCGCAGAGGCAGCCGGAGATCCCTCAGGCACTTGAGGACATAGAGGGCGGCGACTGCCGGGCCCTTGTCATCTGTGACGCCCCGGCCGTAGAGATAGCCGTCCTTCAAAAACGGCCGATAGGGGGCGAAGTTCCAGCCGTCACCCGGGGCTACGGTGTCGATGTGGCTGAAAATACCTATCGTTTCCTCGCCGGACCCCTCCAGCTGCGCAGTGCCGCAGTGGTAGGCGTGGTTCTGGAATGTGAAACCCGCGCCGGCCACCAGGCGGCCCACGGCCTCCAGGACCGCCCCGCAGCCCGCCCCGTAAGGCATCCTTCCTTCGGCCTTTCCGCTCACACTGGGTATGGAGACGACGGTGAAGATATCCTGTACCATTGTCTCCCTGTTCGCTTCGATCCAGTCCTCCAGGAGCTGCCGCAGGGCCCCATCGGAAATCGATCCGGACTGCGCCGTTACAGCGCGCAAATATCCGTCCATACACCCTCGTTGACTGGAATTCCCTGTTCCAGATTTTCCGTTCTGTACCGTTTCATGGACTGGCCGGGGTAGTGGACTGTCCCGCCGGGCAGCGGCTTTGCGTTCAGGACGCAGTTGACTGCGTTCTCCACAATAGCGGAGAAGGTCTCCTGATCGCCCAGAGCCAGGGGGTTGATCACGATAAAGGTCTGGGAGAAGGAGTGCTCGTCGTTGCCGGGGAGCTTTGCCACCATGGAGGCGCAGTTGCCAAAGGAGGATACAGCGGTGATGAGATCCAGCAGCATGGCAATGGAAGCGCCTTTATGCTCGCCCATGGGCAGAATCTTCTGACTTTTCAGGATGACTGCGGGGTCACAGGACAGCTGGCCGTTCTCGTCATAGCCGCCTGGCTGGGGCATCATCCTGCCCTCCAGCCGGGCGAGCTGCAGCTTGCCGTAGGAGTACTGTGAGAAGGACGTGTCTGCAATGACGTGGTCTCCGTTGGCACGGGGGACCGCCAGCACCAGAGGATTGTTTCCCAGACAGTGCTGCTGGGTGCCCCAGGCGCACATATTGGTGCGGGCGTTGGTGAAATGAATCCCCAGCATCCCGGCCTCGGCCGTCATTTTGCCGTAGGTCCCACCCCGCAGCCAGTGGCTCGTGTTCCGCAGAGACACGCAGGCGATGCCGTGTGTCTGGGCCAGCTCAATGGCGCGGTTGGTGCATAGCTGCGCATTGACAATCCCAAAGCCCAGCTTGCCGTCCCATATCTCATAGCCGCCCAGGCCGGCGATTTTTCCGGCAATCTCTTTCGGCATGGTCAGACCGTCTCTGATATTGTTGATAAGCCGCATATAGCGGTTGATGCCGTGGGTATAAACGCCCTCCAGGGAGTTCTCCGCCATGACATAGGCCACCTGTCCGGCGTAGTCCTCCGGAGAGCCGTATTTGATCAGCTTTTCCTTTAAGGTCTCCGTCACCTCTTCAAACGGGATCCGCATAACCGTTCTCCTTTCCAGATGCTGTGACTATTTTTTGTTCTTCTCCAAGATGTCGTCCAGACGCCATTTTGTGCCTACGATGGAGCACTTCTCATCCAGCTTGCCGTTGTGTATCAGGCGCTGGTAGTATACCGTGTAGATCGAGCCGTCCTCCAGCTCCGTGGAGCAGGGGAAGCCCAGATCCGGGTGGGGCGTCACATCGGTCAGAACGATGTCCTTGATCCAGGTCTCACCGTCATCCAGACTGACCATGGCCCGCTCGCCCAATGGCTGCTCGCGGCGACCGTACACGCAGACGATTGCACCGGAGGAGTGTCGGAGCAGATGGGGCGGAGAACCACTGACCCCCAGGCAGCTGGGGATGCTCCAAGTTCTGCCCAGGTCATCGGAGATTGTCTGGAATACAGTGAATTTGCCGTAGGGGTCCGGATTGGCATTTTGATAGCGGAAGTGAGCCAGAATGCGGCCGGAGGGGAGTTGCAGGGCACAGGGATCCACAAAGTTCCGGTTGGTCACGCCCTCGGGAATGGGCATCTCGGTGAGTATCTCCCAAGTCTTGCCCTCGTCTGTGCTCTTGCAGGCGTAGTTGGCCCCGCCGGTCTCCTTTTTGTTGATGTCCTTGCCCACGTACAGAAGGCTGCCGTCCGCCAGTTTGATGGGGCCGTGGCAGGAGCAGATCGGCGCTCTGTGGGCCTCGCCCCAGGTGTTGCCGTTGTCCTCGCTGACGCTTGTCCAGGAGCCGAAGTCCGCCGCCTCCTGCTCCGGCGTGACAGAGCGGAGATGGGTGGCGCAGAGGAGGAAGTCCTCGTTATTCATCTGCTCATAGATCATCTGCATAAAGGGGCGGTCAAAATACATCCGCAGGGGCCAATTGTACCAACTGCACAGGAGCCGGCCGTTCCCCAGGTTCAAAAGGCTGGGGTCCCGGTCGTCCAGCCGGGAGTCCCGGAGGACCTGGGGCAGGGACCAGTTTTCCGCATTTTTGTCGCCGTAGAGCAGCACGACCTTGCCGAAGGGGCACATATGGTGCAGCCGCAGGCCGGAGGTGCTCACCAGCACTCGGCCGTCGTCTAGGCGGGTAACGTTGGGAAAGCCAAAAAAGCCGAACTTATCCTCCGCGCGGCGGATGACGGTCTCGCTTTTTGCCTGAATATCATAAGTCATAAGTCCATCTCCTCATAATTTGTATAGAAACCGCTGACAATTTCGATCAAAAGCGCCGTGATCTTCTTCATAGACTGTACAGAGACAAATTCGTACCGGCTGTGCCCGTTGGAGACGCCGGTGCAGATATTAGGACAGGGGATGCCCATGAAGGACAGCCGGGAGCCGTCGGTGCCGCCCCGGGTCACAATGAGCTGTGGGGAGATTCCCTGCCGCTCCATGCTCTTCTCGATCAACTCCACGATCGAGAACATGGGAGCGATCTTCTCTGCCATATTCCGGTACTGCTCCTCCACTTTGAGCTCTACCGTCCCCGCACCATAGCGGTCATTGAGATACCGGCTGATTCGCTCCAGGAACGCCAGCTTCTCCGCCATCCTGCCTGCATCATGGTCTCGTACCGCATAGGACAAGACCGCCTTCTCCACATCGCCCTGGAAGCTGCTCAGATGGTAGAATCCCTCCCGTTCGGCGGTGTAGGCCGGGCGCTGCTCCACCGGGAGCATCCTGTCAAATTCCATGCCGATGTGCAGGGCGCTGCGCATCCGCCCCTTGGCGGATCCGGGGTGAACAGATCTGCCGGAGATCGTGACTGCGGCGGAATATGCGTTGAACGTCTCATAGGAGTAGGTCCCCAGTGCGCCGCCGTCAACGGTGTAGGCGAAGTCCACAGGGAATCCCGCCGTGTCGAAGTGGTCCACGCCGCGGCCAATCTCCTCATCGGGGGTGAAGGCGATCCAGATCTCGCCGTGTGGGATTTCGGGGTGATCCCGGAGGACCTGCGCCATTTGCAGGATCTCCGCCGCACCGGCCTTGTCATCAGCGCCCAGAAGGGTTGTGCCGTCTGTGACCACAAGGTCCTGCCCCAGGAAGGTATCCAGCTGGGGAAATTCCTTCCGGAGCATGGTGATGCCGGCCGCCTCGTTGAGCAGGATGTCACCGCCGGGATAGTTCTCCACGACCCGGGGCCTGACGCCCCGGCCGGAGACATCCGGCGCGGTATCCATGTGGGCAATCAGTCCGATTTTGGGCACATCCTTGTCCCCATTGGCCCGGATCATTCCATAAACATAGCCGTATTCATCCTGGCGCACCTGCTCCGCACCCACCTCGCGCAGATCCTTTGCCAGCAGCTGCGCCAGATCTTTCTGGCAGTCCGTGCTGGGGCATTGGGTCCTGGGCGCCCGGGGGGAGGATTCTGTGTCAATCTGTACGTACCGAAGAAAGCGGCCTAAAACAGGGGCAATGTCCGCCTCGCTCCATCTCTTCTCACACATGGCAGCAGGCGACAAAGTGGCCGGGCGTTACTTCCCGCAGGGGGATAGAGGCGCCGGTACAGCTCTCGGTGGCATAGGGACAGCGGCTGGCGAACCGGCAGCCAGGCTTGGGGTCAATGGGGCTTGTGACCTCGCCTTGGATGATCGTCCGCTTTTTGCTCCTGCTGCTCAGGTTGGGCACCGGAATGGCCTCCAGAAGAGCCCGGGTGTAGGGGTGGAGAGGATTGTCGAAGAGCTCCTGTTTGTCCGTCAGTTCCACGCACTCACCCAGGTAGAGCACCGCGATCTCGTTGCTGATATGCTTGACAACGCTGAGGTCGTGGGTAATGAACATGTATGTCAAGCCCATCTGCTCCTGGAGGTCCATCATCAGGTTGAGGATCTGGGCCTGGATGGACACATCCAAGGCGGAGACGGGCTCATCACAGACAACAAATGCCGGATTGAGCGCCAGAGCCCGGGCTACGCCGATGCGCTGCCGGCGGCCGCCGTCCAGCTCGTGGGGATAGGTGTTGACAAACCGTTCCGCCAGACCCACGGTCTCCATCAGTTCAAAGACCCGGTCGTTGATCTCCGCCTGGCTCTTGAGAAGTCTGGTGACCTTGATCGGCTCTGCAATCAGCTCGCTGACGGTCAGCCGGGGATTCAGGGAGGAATAGGGGTCCTGAAAGATGATCTGCATCTTCTGGCGCATCTTGTTCATCTCGCCGCTGCTGTACTTGAGGATGTCCTCGCCGTTATAGAGGACCTGCCCCGCGGTCGCGTCGATCAGCCGGAGGATCACACGGCCCAGCGTGGACTTTCCGCAGCCGGACTCGCCAACGACGCCCAGCGTGTGCCCCTTGGTAATCTTCAGGTTGATGTCGTCCACAGCGTGCAGTTCCCCGCGGGAGGTCTTAAAATATTTCTTCAGTCCAACTGTTTCAATCAAAGGTGTTTCCATGTCGCTTGTACCGCCTTTCCTTATTTCCACAGATGGCACTTGACCATATGCGTTCCATGGAGCACCTCCGCAGGCTTCCGGGATCTGCACTGGTCGGCAGCCTTGCCGCACCTGGGCGCGAAGGGGCACCCCTCGGGGAGCTGCGTGGGATCGGGCATCAGACCGTCGATGGGATGGAGGCGCCGCTCACTCTTGGTCATGTCCGGGATGGAGCCGAACAGGCCCTCGGTGTAGGGGTGGTTGCCCTCCCCCTTGAAAATGTCCTCCACGCTGCCAATCTCGATGATTTCGCCGGCATACATGATTGCCACCCGGTCGCAGGTCTCCGCCACCACGCCCAGATCGTGGGTGATCAGCAGCATGGCGGTGCCCAGCTCCTCCTTCAGCCTGCGCATCATCTCCAGCACTTGAGCCTGGATCGTGACATCCAGGGCCGTGGTCGGCTCGTCCGCCAGGAGGAGACGGGGCTCGCAGGCTAGCGCCATGGCAATGACCACGCGCTGCTTCATACCGCCGGAGAATTGGTGTGGATACTCATTTTTTCGGGCCGGAGGCAGTCCTACCAGCTCCAGGATTTCGTCTACCCGCCGTCCAATCTGGTCCGCTCTCATGCTCTTTCCGGACTTACCCGGGTTCCGTCCGGACGCCGAATCCCCTTTGTCCTCCTTTGCGTGGATTTCCAACACTTCGGCAATCTGCTCACCGATGGTGAGCGTGGGGTTCAGGCTGGTCATAGGGTCCTGAAAGATCATAGACACCTCGGCGCCCCGCATCTCCCGCAGCTGGGAGGGACTGGCGTGGAGCACGTCCAGATCCCCCAGCTGAATCTCGCCCTTGGTGATGAATCCCAGGCGGTCAGGCAGCAGATTCATGACGCTCAGTGCCGTGGTGGTCTTTCCGGCGCCGGTCTCGCCGACCAGCCCCAGAGTCTCACCCTTGTACAGGTCCAGATTCAAGCCGTTGACCGCTCGGACCACGTCGTCTTCCGTGTGGTATTCCACGTGAAGATCTCGAATTTTCAGTAAGTTTTCCATTCACTGTTCCTCAATTCTTCATCTTCGGGTCCAAGGCGTCCCGCAGACCGTCGCCGATCAGGTTCAGCGCCATAACGGTGCAGATGATCGCCAGGCCCGGGAGCAGGACCAGGTGGGGGTAGTAGCGCATCTGCTCGCGGCCCTCTGCCAGCATGGAGCCCCACTCAGGCGTGGGGGGAGAGATCCCCAGGCCGATAAAGCTCAAGCTGGAGACCGTGATGACGGCAGTGGCCACATTCAGAGATGCCTGGACAATGATGGGGCCAATGGCGTTGGGGAGAACGTGGCGCATAATGATGCGGGCGTGTTTGGTGCCGCAGGCCCGCGCCGCCTCAATGTAATCCTGTCCGCGGATGGAGAGGATGGAGGAGCGTACAATACGCGAGAACCGGGGGATGCTGGAGAGGCTCATGGCCAGCAGCAGATTGATCATGTTGGGACCCAGAACGGCCACGATAGTGATGGACATCAGCAGACTGGGGATCGCCAGGAACACATCCATGATCCGCATCAGGACATTGTCCACAGCGCCTCCAAAGTAGCCTGCACAGGAGCCGATGATCAAGCCCGCCACCAGGGAGATGGACACCGAGGCGACGCCTACAAACAGGGAGATCCGTCCTCCGTAGATGATACGGGCGAACATATCGCGGCCATTGGCGTCCGTACCAAAAATATGCTCGGCGCAGGGGGGCATCAGGCGCTGGTCCATGTGCATGGTGATGGCGTCCGCCTCATAGTCCGCAACCAGCGGGGCGCAGATGGCCAGCAGGAGCATGGCAGCAAAGAGCGCCACGCCAAGAACAGCGGGCTTGTTCCTGAAAAAGCGGCGGAGAATGGAGGCCGCCTGGCTGCGCTTTTTCACGCGGGTCTTGCTTTGGGTGGTTTCAACAGTTTTCTTCATATCTCTACCCTCACGCCTTTTTCACATACTGCGACTTGATACGGGGATCCACGTATGCATACAGGATATCCACGATCAAGTTGATGATGCCGCCCATAAAGGCAACGAACATGACGGCTGCGACAACAAGGGGCGTGTCCTTCTGACGCACCGCCTGAATGACCAGGGAGCCCAGGCCAGGCATGGCGAAGACGCTCTCGATGATCATGGTGCCGCCCAGCAGGGAGCCAAACTGCAGACCCACGATCGTGATAACAGGGAGCATGGCGTTGCGGAGGATGTGCCTGCGGACAACGACGCCCTCCTTGCATCCCTTCGCCCTGGCAGTGCGGATATAGTCCTGCTTGGTGACCTCCAGCACACTGGAGCGGGTCATGCGGATCAGGTTGGCCATCATGCCAGCACCCAAGGTAACGCAGGGCAGAATATAGTGCTTGAGGGTATCAACCCCCTGTGCCGGGAGCAGGTGGAGGTTCAGGGAGAACACCAGCTGCATCATCAGGCCAAGCCAGAACACCGGCATGGAGGTGAGCAGAAGAGAGATCATTAGGGTCACACTGTCGACCCAGGTGTATTTTTTGACTGCGGAGATAATCCCTGTGGGCAGACCGAGGAGCAGCATGACAAAGGTGGAGCCGATTGCCAGAGCGACCGTACTGGGCATTCTGGCGATGATCTGGTCGAATACAGGGATGTTGAATATCCAGGAGGTCCCCAGGTCCCCCTTTAGCATATTCAGCATATGGCGGCCATATTGGATCAGGAAGGGATCGTTTAATCCCATCTCATCCCGCAGCGCTTCGACAGCCGCCAGGTCCGCGTTTTCACCCAGGATCATTCGGGCAGGATCACCGGGAGATATGCTCATCAGCGCATAGATGACAAATGAGATGCCCAGCAGAACAGGGATCATCATCAGAACTCTTTTGAAAATATATTTGTGCATCCTATTACCCCATAAATCAGTTGTGGCAGGTCATGCGCAGCGGGCCAAAATCCGTTATGGATTCCGGCCCGCTGCAGCCGGTCCGATCGTATGGTCCCTGCGCTGAAACACAGGGCTCATACCGCTTTGCTGCGTTGAATTACTCCGTCCAGCTTAGGTCCTTCAGATACAGACGGCGCGAGGGATTGGCGATCACACCCTGGAGCTTGATGTTGTAAGCAGAGCCGTTCATGGGAACGTACAGAGGAATGGTGATGGCCTCTTCCTTCATGAACTGGCAGATATCACGGTACAGCTGCTCGCGCTGCGCCTGGTCGTTGGAGGTCCTGGCGGTCTCCAGCATCTCGTCCAGCTCCGGGTTCGAGTTGCAGTGGTAGTTCCGGCCGGCGCCGCCGGTGGCATCGGTGTGATAGAGTGCGTAGATGTAGTCGGCGTCGGGATAGAAGGCGGTGGCGGACATGATGGAGATCTCATACTGCTTGTCGTCACGCATTTCCTGGAGGAACTTGGCGCGCTCCATCTTCTCAATGTTCACCGTGATGCCGATCTGGCGCAGCTGCTCCTGGAGAATCTCGGCGGGCTTGGAGTAGGCGGCGGATTCCATGCACTTCAGGGTCACTGTGACGCCGTCGGGATAGCCGGCGGCAGCCAGATGCTCCTTGGCCTTCTCCAGATTCTGCTCGTTGTTCTTGAAATCGGAAGGCCAGCCTTGGGTGATGGGGGACATGGGGGTCTCGCAGGGGCTGCCCACGCCGTTCATAGCGCCGTCGATGAACTCCTGCCGGTTGACCGCATAGGACACCGCCAAGCGCAGGTCCCGGTTGGCAAAGGGGCCCTCCTTGTTGTTCATAGAGATAAAGTAGGTGGATGCGGAGGCGCCCTCTACATAGCCCAGGGACGGGGTGTCGATGATGTGCTGGCGGTCCGCCATGGAGACGCCCTCCAGCAGGTCGATCTCACCGTTCTCCAGAGCGATGGCCTGTGTGGTGGAGTCGGGGATGATCTTATAGGTCACCGTCTTGAGGGCGGGAGCACCGTTCCAATACTCGTCAAACCGCTCAAGGGTAATCTTGTCGCCGCTTTCCCAGGAGGACAGCTTGTATGCGCCGGTGCCGACAGGATTTCTGGTGAAGGCATCGGGATCCTTCTCATAGGCGGATTTGCAGACGATGCTGAACTGGGAGGAGCCCGCGCAGTACTCAACAGGGCCGAAAGGATGCAGCAGGGTCAGCTTCACGGTGTAGTCGTCGACCTTCTCCATGGACTTCATGGCAGAGTTGACATTCTGCGCCGCAGCGTAAGGGATGACCTGCTCGTAGGTGAAGACCACATCGTCGGCAGTCATGGCAGAGCCGTCGTGGAACTTCACTCCCTGACGCAGGTGGAAGGTGATCTCTGTGCCATCCTCGGAATAGTCCCAGCTCTCGGCCAGGCCGGGGGTCAGGCTTCCGTCCGTATGGAATTCAATAAGGCTGTCATAGATGTTGTTGGTGATGGACCAGGCAGCAAAGTCGTCGGCCACCAAGGTGTTCAAGGTGCTGGGCTCCGAGCTCATGGCGATAACCAGTGTATCCTTCGTGCTGCCAGTAGTGTTCTCGCCGGAGGGGGTGCTACTACCGCCGGTGCCGGGGTTGCTGCCGCTATCGCTTCCGCCGCAGGCCACCAGGGATAGTACCATGGCGACAGAAAGCAACAGGCTCATGATCTTCTTCATTTTCACGCTCTCCTTTTTCTTTTAAGTAGTTAGGCTCTGCATTCACAGGGGCTGAACACCGGCCGGTCTGTTTTTCCAGCCTGCCGTATGCATGGGGCTTGGAGCATGTCCCGAAGAATGTCCGCGCCCTTTCCCCGACAGGCCGAAAAACTTCGGCCGATCCGGTATTCCTCAGCTGTGGTGCAGCTTTTTACAAAACTGCGGGCCTGGGACTCGCAGGATTGCACGAGTGAGGACGGGAAGGAAGTTTTCCGGATGTTTCCTCTGCTGGTAATGTTATCAATATTATTTCTAATATTATTAACTCGACATCATCATACCATATCCGCGCCCTACATCTATGAACAAATTGTTAACAAACTGTAAATACCGCCGGTTTTGCTCGAATTCGTGAATTCTTGACAAAAATTTATTTATTTTTGTGACATATTGCGCTAATGTATTTTAATTGGATTGACTTTTGATATTATTAGTGATAATATATATTGGATTGCAATTCAGCAGGTTCAATTTATAATGATGAGGAGCATACATATGAGCAAAAAGAACGCAGCCGTGTCCCTGAAGGATCTTGTGTACCGTGGCATCATTGAGCAGATCTGTACCGGCGCACTTCCGCCGAGGTCCGTTATTACAGAGAAACAGATGATTGAGACCTTTGGTGTCAGCAAGTCCCCTGTGCGCGAGGCCCTGATCCAGCTCTGCGCGGAAAATGTTTTGGAGAGCATGCCCCGCTACGGCTACCAAATCATCCCCGTCACTGCCAAGGACGTGCAGGATCTCACGGAGCTGCGCCTCTATCTGGAGGTGTCCAGCCTGCACAAGGTGCTGGAGAATATCACGCCCGCGCAGCTGGAGGAACTGCGGGCACAAAATGAGCGCCGCCACCAGAATGAGGAGTCAAAGACTGTCTGGACCGCTTGGAACAACAACCGGGATTTCCACATGCAGCTCATCAGCTATGCGGGAAACACACAGGTCACGCTGGCACTGAACCGGGCGCTGACCACCTATCGCCGTGCCTACGCCATGGCCTATGTCTCCCAAAGGGAGCAGATGACCGCGATCCACAGCGGCGTCCTGCATGATATGGTTGTAAATGCACTGGAAGAGCACGATCTGACTGCCGCCCGCAATGCCCTGGGGAAGGACATCGGCGCTGTGGAGATGGACTGGCTCGGATAAACACAAGGGAGATAACTGAAATGTTTGACTACAACGCCCGCTGGGCAAGGGCCAGGGAGCAGATGCGTACCTTGGGAATCGACGCACTGGTCATCTCTCCCTCTCAGGACATGGAGTACATGACAGGCTGCTCTCAGCGGTACATGGGCTGGACTGCCTTCCTGGTGGTCACGGCGCATGATATCTATTTTGTTGTCAGCGCCTTTGAGCTGGACATGTATCTCAAAACGCCCGCCGGACAGGCCGAGTGTATTGGTTGGGGGCGGGGAGAGACCGGTGTGGACGAGCTCAGAGCGCTGCTGGCTCCCTGTCGCACGGTGGCTGTATGCAGCCAGTTCCTGGCCAGTCATCTTTTGACGCTTCAGGAAGCTCTGCCCAATGTCCGGTGGCAAAATGGAGACCAGATCATGAGCCGCCTGCGGGTTATAAAAGATGCGGAGGAGATCCGCATTCTGCGGGAGGCCCAGCGGGCGGCGGAAAAAGCGCTGTACCGCGTTTTTGACGAAGGAATTCGGGGGCTTACGGAGCATCAAGCCGCAGAAAAGATCATGCGCTGTCGGCTGGAGCTGGGATTTAATTCTGTGAAGCCTGGCATCGTGGCATCTGGACCGGGCAGCGCGGAGCCCCACCACTTCAATTCCGATCGGATCATCCAGTCTGGGGACATTGTAATGGTGGATATCGGCGGCGTCTATCAGGGTTACTGCGCCGACATTACAAGGACTGTGGCAGTCGACTACGTGCCTGAGGGATTCCAGAAGATCTATGATCTCTGCCTTTCCGCCCACATGGCTGCTGTGAGAGGCGCTTACCCCAATATGACCTGTGGCGAGTTGGACAGCCTTGCCCGGAAAGTCATTGAGGACGGCGGCTATGGAAGCAACTATATGCATTCGTTGGGGCACGGCACTGGGCTAAGCCTCCACGAGCTTCCTACGATCAACCAAGGTATCACTGTGCCGCTGGCGCCGGGCACCGTCTTCACCATTGAACCGGGTATCTATCTGCCCGGCAAATATGGTGTCCGTATCGAGGATCTGCTGGTTATGGCGGACCACGGAACGGAGACCTTCAACCTCTCCAGCAAGGAGCTTACCATCGTTCATTAGAGCTCTCACGAAATTAAGAGAAGTGGTCAAAATTGCAGTTACCAGCAATCAAGGAAAAGCAACTTACGATGCTAAGACCAACTTCGTCCGAATCAGTTTGGACAAATCCCACGAAGCGGAGGTGTCAACGCTGATATGAAATTGTAAGAAAACGCCGAAGAAATTTTGTCATTTTTCGGCGGGAGGGTAACTCCGCCTTTTTGATTCGCTACGCTTATCACTTTCGGTTTCGCCACTTGGGGGTCCTCCTTTCATGGATTTAGCCGCCTGTGGCGAGACAGACGGCTATGTACAGGCATGGAAAAAGCCGCCTTTTCTACGCAGAAAAGACGGCCTATTCAGTCGGGCGATATGTGATTTTCAGGGGCAGTTCAAAGTGTGGCGCAAAACCGTATGTCCGCATTTCCCGGTGTTTTGTCGTATCAATGCTCATCCCTTGGTAGTAAATTCGTAGTAATTGGGCTGGTTTCCTGTCAGGAAATGCGGGGTAATGCGCTGTTCCACAAGGTTTTGCGGGGTCTTACAAAATATTTAATATAAACATTTAGGATATACAAATTGCTGCGCGGCGAAGTTCTGAAAACGGCTCTTTTTGCCTTAAAAACATCACTAACCACAGACCCCAGATAAGTTCTTTTCCTGCTGATACGGTGCGCTTTGAATATTATCCCACAAAATTGATTTCCGTGCCATGCGCTGCACGGCCCTTGACAAACCCTCCCGCCTCTGCTATACTCAGGGACAATCCAAGGGGCGCTGGCGCACGCCGGCTGAGATGAGACGCAATGCCGTCCGGTCCCTCGAACCTGATCCGGGTAATGCCGGCGTAGGAATGCGATTGTATAGTGCTATTGTCGTATGTCCGCGCCTTGCGGACATACGACTTTTTTGTCCGCAGGCACTTCCCGCCAATACAAGGAGGAAGGTACCATGTCCAACACGAAAACATCCATGAACCTGCGCTGCCTGTGCGAGGCGGCCATCCTGGTGGCCCTGGCCCAGGTCCTCAGCTACATCAAGCTGATGGAGCTGCCCAATGGCGGGAGCCTGACCCCGGCCATGTTCCCGCTGCTGCTGTTCGCGGTGCGGTGGGGGGTGAAGCCGGGGCTGCTGGCGGGCTTCGCCTTCGGCCTGCTCCAGCTGGTCTTCGACGGGGCCTACGCCTGGGGCTGGCAGTCCATGCTCCTGGACTACCTGCTGGCCTTCACGCCCCTGGGGCTGGCGGGCCTCTTCAAGGGGAGGAGCTGGGGCATCTTCGCGGGGACCGTGATGGGCTGCGCCTGCCGGTTCGCGGTCCACTACATCAGCGGCGTCACCATCTATCGGATCATCGCCCCCACGGAGCTGCTGGGCATGACCCTCACCAGCCCCAGCGTCTACTCCCTGGTGTACAACGGATCCTACATGCTGCCCAACACGGTTCTGGCCCTGGTGATTGCCGGGGTGCTGTACATGCCCCTCAAGAGATACATTCTGGGCCAGGACCTCTCCGGACGGAGGGGCTGAACCCAACACGGCGATTCCTCTGTTCTTCCGGGGAATCGCCGGTTTTTGTGCCCTCTTGGGATGGATTTCCGTAAGGAGTCTCATTCCTTTGTTGACTGCCGGGCGGTAGTGGTATATAATAGGATGACTTTTTATGGATAAGCTGGGGAGGGACGGCCATGTGGATTGCGGACGGATGGAAGGACTATGAGCTGCTGGACTGCGGCGGCGGAGAGAAGCTGGAGCGGTGGGGGAAGCAGTTGCTGGTGCGGCCGGACCCCCAGGCCATCTGGAACACCCCCCGGCACCACGCCGGCTGGCGGAAGCCCGACGGACGATACCTCCGCTCCAATACCGGCGGCGGCAGCTGGGAAAAAAAGGCCGGCCTCCCCGGCCAGTGGCAGGTGCGCTATAAGGCCCTGACGTTCCAGGTGAAGCCCATGAACTTCAAGCACACCGGCCTCTTTCCGGAGCAGGCGGTGAACTGGGCCTTCGCCCAGGACCAGATCAGGAGCGCCGGGCGGGAGGTGAGCGTGCTGAACCTCTTCGCCTACACCGGGGCGGCCAGCGTGGCCTGCGCCGCCGCCGGAGCCAGCGTCTGCCATGTGGACGCGGCCAAGGGCATGGTCCAGTGGGCCCGGGAGAACGCCAGGGCCTCGGGCCTGGAGGAGGCCCCCATCCGCTGGATCGTGGACGACTGCGCCAAGTTCGTGGAGCGGGAGATCCGCCGGGGCCGGCGCTACGACGCCATTATCATGGACCCGCCCAGCTACGGACGGGGCCCCACCGGCGAGGTGTGGAAGCTGGAGGACAGCCTCTACCCCTTTGTGGAGCTGTGCGCCCAGGCCCTCTCCGACGAGCCCCTGTTCATTATCATCAACTCCTACACCACGGGTCTGGCCCCCAGCGTGCTCACCTACATCCTGGAGACGGTGGTTTCCCGGAAGTTCGGCGGCCGCACAGTCAGCGATGAGATCGGCCTGCCGGTGACGGAGACGGGGCTGGTTCTGCCCTGCGGGGCCACCGGACGCTGGACAGGGGACCGATAGCCTGGGCGCGGTCTGCATGTCCGCTCCCAACCTGGAAGGGAGGTTTTACCCAATGGATATTTTACAGCTGGTCTCTCCAGCCCCGGCCCATGAGTCCCAGGCGATGGCCTTCAAGGCGGAGCTGCTGGCGGAGAACGGCGCCTTCGACGGCTGCGCCGGCCTGAGTAAGGTGGAGACCTACCGGGAGTAGCTGGATTTTGACGGCAGGAGCGCCGCAAAGGGCCGCTCCCCCTCCCGGGTCTGGCTCTCCGTGCGGCAGCGGGACGGCATGGTGGTGGCTATTGTCAACTGCCGCCCCAGTCCCCTCACGGACTTCCTGCTCCAGTACGGCGGCAGCATCGGCTACAGCGTCCGCCCCTCCCAGCGGCGGAAGGGCTACGCCAGGGAGACCCTGCGTCTGACCCTGGACAAGTGCCGGGAGGCCGGAGAGGCGCAGGTCCTGATCACCTGCGACAAAGACAACATCCCATCGGCAAGGACCATCCTGGCCAACGGCGGCGTACTGGAGAACGAGGTGGCGGACGAGCCGGGCCTGGGCCAATCAAATGTAATCCAGCGGTACTGGATCACCCTGACCAAATCATGAGGACAACATATGAGTGATATTATCCGAACAGAACATCTGACCTTTGCCTATCCCCCCGACGAGGGGAAGGGCCCTGTGCCCGCTCTGGACGGGGTGGACCTGTCCATCCGGCAGGGCAGCTTTGTGGCTATTCTGGGTCACAACGGCTCCGGCAAGTCCACCCTGGCCAAGCACATGAACGCAGTGCTCCTCCCCGGGGGCGGAAGGGTCTGGGTGGACGGCATGGACACCCTGGACGAGGCCCTGCTCCTGGAGATCCGCCGCCGGGTGGGCATGGTGTTTCAGAACCCGGACAATCAGATCGTGGCCAACGTGGTGGAGGAGGACGTGGCTTTCGGCCCGGAGAACCTGGGCGTGGCCACGGCGGAAATCCAGGCCCGGGTGGCGGCGGCCCTGAAGGCCGTGGGCATGGAGGCGTTCACCCTCCACGCGCCCCACCACCTCTCCGGCGGACAGAAGCAGCGCATTGCCATTGCCGGGGTCATCGCCATGGAGCCGGCCTGCATCGTGCTGGACGAGTCCACGGCCATGCTGGACCCGGCGGGCCGCCGGGAGGTGCTGGACACGGTAAAGACCCTCAACCGGGACAAGGGCATCACCGTGGTGCTCATCACCCACCACATGGACGAGGCCGCCATGACGGACCGGGTGGTGGTCATGGACCGGGGCAGGGTGGTCATGGACGGCCCGCCCCGGGAGATTCTCGTCCGCATGGAGGAGCTGCGGGAGATCGGCCTGGACGCGCCCCACACCGTGGAGCTCCTCCACGGCCTGCGCCAGGAGGGCTTTGACGTGCCTCTGGACGCCCTGGGGATCCAGGAGTGCGCGGAGGCGATCCTCCGGGCGCTGGCGTAACGTCATCAGATTGTTTCTGATGCTTTTCGTTCCTCTTTTCTGTTTTTTGTTCCGTTTTCTTATTACCTTTTTCTCTTCTTTTCTTTGTGAACAAAGAAAGAAAAGAAGCAAAAGAAAAACTTTATACCTGCTGATACAGCTGCTGAATCATCTCAAGAACAATTCGAGGTATAGACATTGAAACCAATTATTCGTGTGGAAAACCTGACCCACACCTACGGCGAAAATACGCCCTTCTGCCGCAGTGCAGTCAAAGACGTGAACATGGAGATCATGGAGGGGGAGTTCCTGGGGGTCATCGGCCATACCGGGTCCGGGAAATCCACCTTGATCCAGCACCTCAACGGCCTCCTGCGGCCTACCAGCGGCAGAATCCTCCTGGGGGACCGGGACATCTGGGAGGACCCCAAGAAGATCCGGGACGTGCGGTTCCGGGTGGGGCTGGTGTTCCAGTACCCGGAGTACCAGCTCTTTGAGGAGACCGTGTACAAGGACGTGGCCTTTGGCCCGAAAAATATGGGCCTGGACGAGAAGGAGATTGACCGCCGGGTCCGCGCCGCCCTGGCCTTCTCCGGGCTGGGGGAGGAGCTGTTGGAGAAGTCCCCCTTCGATCTCTCCGGCGGCCAGAAGCGGCGGGTGGCCATCGCCGGCGTCATCGCCATGGAGCCGGAGGTGCTCATCCTGGACGAGCCCTCGGCGGGCCTGGACCCTGCGGGCCGCCGGAGCCTGCTGGAGAATATCCGCGCCTACCACCGGGAGAAGGGCACCACCGTGGTCATGGTCAGCCACAGCATGGACGAGGTGGCGGAGAATGTGGACCGGATCGTGGTCCTGGCCAACGCCGGGGTGGTCATGAGCGGCACGCCCCATGAGGTCTTCAGCCGGGCCCAGGAGCTCATGGACGTGGGGCTCAACGTGCCCCAGGTGACCCAGGTGGCCATGGAGCTCAAGCGCCGGGGCGTGGACATTGACCCCGCCGTGTACACGGTGGCTGACCTCCGCGCCGGCCTCGCCGCGCTGAAAGGGGGGAACCGCTGATGCTCAAGGATATCACCCTGGGACAGTACTTCCCCGGGAACTCCCTGGCCCACCGGCTGGACCCCCGGACCAAGCTCATTCTGACGGTCCTGTATATTGTGATCCTCTTCTGCGCCAAGGGCTTTGTCTCCTACGGCGTGGTGGCCCTGCTGCTGCTCACCGGGATCAAGGTCTCCGGCGTGGCCCCCAGGGCCCTGGTGCGGGGGCTGAAGCCGATTTTGTTCATCATCTGCTTCACTGCGGTGCTGAACCTGTTCTACACCCCCGGCGAGGCCCTGGCCTCCTTCTGGATCTTCACCATCACGAAGGAGGGCATTGTCACAGCCTTCTTTATGGTGCTGCGCATCACCATGCTCATCATGGGCACCTTCCTGCTCACCTACACCACCAGCCCCATCGCCCTCACCGACGGTCTGGAGACCCTGCTGGGGCCGTTGAAGCGGGTGAAGGTGCCGGTCCACGAGCTGTCCATGATTATGTCCATTGCCCTGCGCTTCATTCCCACTCTCATTGAGGAGACGGACAAGATCATGTCCGCCCAGAAGGCCCGAGGAGCGGACTTTGAGAGCGGGAACCTGCTCCAGCGGGCCCGGGCCCTGGTGCCCATCCTGGTGCCCCTGTTCATCAGCGCTTTCCGCCGGGCGGACGAGCTGGCGGTGGCCATGGAGTGCCGCTGCTACCACGGCGGCGAGGGGCGCACCAAGCTCCACGTGCTCCGCTATCAGCTCCGGGACTATCTGGTGCTGGCGGCCTACGGCGGGGTGCTGGCGGCGGTGCTGATTCTGGCCCGGCTGGGAATGTAGGGGACTGGCTATGAGAAACATCGCCCTCAAGCTCATGTACAACGGCACGGCCTACCACGGCTGGCAGGTGCAGAAGACCCAGGCCACGGTGGCGGAGACCCTGGAGCGGGCCATCACCGCCCTGTGCGGGGAGCCCATCAAGGTCACCGGCTGCGGCCGCACCGACGCGGGGGTCCACGCGGAGCGGTACGTGGCCAACTTCCGCACCCGCTCCTCCATCCCCTGCGACCGGTTCCCCCTGGCGGCCAACGGCCGCCTGCCCGAGGATATCGTGGTCTCGGAGGCCTATGACGTGGCGGAGGACTTCAACGCCATCGGCTCCTGCCTGAAAAAGGAGTACACCTATCGAATCTTCAACTCCCGCATCCGCAACCCCTTCTATGTCCATCGGGCCTACTTCTACCCCAAGCAGCTGGACGAGGCGGTGATGGACCGGGCGGCCCGGGCCTTTGAGGGGACCCACGACTTCCGGGCCGTGCGCAGCGTGGGCACGGAGACCCGGACCACTGTGCGCACCATCTACTACTGCTATGTAACCAGAAACGGGGATCTTCTGGAGCTGAAGGTATGCGCCAACGGATTTCTGTATAATATGGTACGGGCCATCACCGGCACGGCGCTCTATGCCGCTGAGGGCAAGCTGACGGCGGAGGACATCCCGGCCATCCTGGCCAGCGGCAACCGGACCCTGGCGGGCCCCACCGTGCCGCCGGGGGGACTGTACCTGACAAAACTGTGGTATGAGGATGAACGGCTCAATGGCTAACAAGGGAAACCCCGCCGGTCAGGCGCCGGCGAAGAAAAAGGGCGGCCTGGGGCGGCGGATGAGCAGGCTGGCGCTGGTGCTGTGCGTGGTGCTGGCGGTGGTGACGCTCACGGCCATGGAGGACGGACGCCACTTCGCCGCGCTGCGCCGGTGGCTCATGTATGGGGAGAGCTCCGGCAGCCGGGACGTGTACGTCTACGCCGCTGACCCGGCCAACCGATACGGCCGGCTGGGGGACGGCCTGCTGGTGGTCAGCCCCAACACCGCCCAGATGATCGACAGCGACGGGGCCATCGCCTACGAGCAGCGCCTGAACATGGCCAGCCCCCAGCTCACCGTGGGCTCGCGGCAGGCGGCGGTGTGCGACGTGGGGGGCAATGCCCTGTATCTGATGGACCAGGCCGGCGTGCGCCGGACCATGGGAACCGGGCAGCTCTACTACTCCGCCCGGCTCAACAGCAGCGACTATCTGGCGGTGACGGAGCAGAAGAGCGGCTACAAGGCCACGGTCTCGGTGTACAACAGCCAGGGGGAGCTGAAGTTCCACTTTGACTCCTACGACAACTACATCAGCGACGCGGCGGTGACCGAGGACTGCCGCAGCGTGGTGATGGCCAGCCTGGAGACCCAGGAGGGGGCCTTTGCCACCCGGCTGCTGGCCTATGATCTGGACACCGCAGAGCCCATCGGCTCCGGCGTGATCCGGGACGGGCTGGTTCTGGACCTCCGCTGTACCAGGGACCGGGTCCTCTCCCTGTGCGACAAGCGGTTCGTCATCACCTCCCTGGAGGGGGAGACGCTGCTGGACCGGCCCTACGGGAACCTGTACCTCCACGACTACACCCTCACCGGCAGAGGCTTCTGCGCCCTGCTGCTGGGCCGGTATCAGGCGGGCAACATCTGCACCCTCACCACCTATGACCTGGACGGGAAGGAGCTGGCCAGACTGTCCCTGACGGAGGAGGTGCTGGACATCTCCGCAGCCGGGGACTATCTGGCGGTGCTCTACGGCAACAGCGTGGTGGTCTACAACAAGGACCTGACGGAGCACGCCCGTATGGAGGGCACGGACTACGCCGGTCAGGTGGAGATGGAGGATGACGGCACGGTGCTGCTCATTGCCGGCGCGTCCGCGTGGCGGTTTTTGCCATAGTGTCGTGAAAAATTGTATAGAGGTTTTTCTTTGCTTTGTTCATAAGGAATACAAAAATAAACAATCTCCAGTGAAAGGGGATGATCGGATTGCCGGTTTCCATTGTGATGGATATTGCTATTGCCGCCGTGTTTGTGCTGTTCGCTGCTCTGGGGTGGAAGCGGGGGCTGTTCCGCAGTCTGGCGGAGCTGGCGGCCATGGTGCTGGCCCTGCTGCTGGCCTCCCAGATTGCGGCCGCCGCCGCGCCGGAGGTGATCGACAGGGTCCTCCGGCCCGCCGCCCACAGGGCCATTGAGGCGCGGGTGGACGAGATGATGGCGGAGAGCGTCTCCGCCGCCGCGCCCGGGGAGGAGCTGGCGCGGGTGGTGGAGAGCATTCCCAACCGCTTCGTCCGGGAGCAGGCCCAGGGCCTGCTGGAGAGTCTGGAGGGCGCGGACCTTCTGACCCCCGCCCAGGATCGGCTGGAGCAGGCGGGCAAGGAGATCGCCGACGCGGTGCTGGACGGCGTGGCCTACAGCCTGGTCCACTCGATTGTGTACCTGATCGCCTTTATGGTCCTCACCGCCCTGCTGCGCCTGGTGGTGCGGCTGGTGTCGGCGGCCCTGCGCCTGCCGGTGCTCCGGCAGTTCAACGAGGCCGGCGGCGCGTTGCTGGGCATGGTGAAGGGGGCCGTGGTCATCTGTCTGGCGGTGTGGGTCCTGGGCCGCACCGGCGCGGTCACGCCGGAGATGGCGGAGGGAAGTATCCTCTTCGCCCCCCTGGCGGAGCGGCTGGGTGCCTTCGGAACCGGCTGGACGGTATAAAATTTCTGCCAAGAGGCGAAAATTTTCAAATTGTTCATGTTAATGCCCCGCCATTTTGATATAAAAGGATACGAGAAAATGCGTATGCCGGCCCTCTTTCCTGGGCGCTCCGCTCAGGACGCCGCCGGCCATGGAGGTAGAAAATTATGCAACCGACCCTGTGTACGAGATGCAAGAAGCGGGTAGCCGTGGTCTTCATCTCCAAAATTGAAAAGGGCGAGACCGTCAACGAGGGCCTGTGCCTGCGGTGCGCCAAGGAGCTGGGCCTGCCCCAGGTGAACGAGATGATGCGCCGCATGGGCATCACTGACGAGGACCTGGACGCCATCTCCGATGAGATGATGCACGCCTTCGGCGGCGCGGAGTCCATGGAGGGGCTCATCCCTCGGGACGATGAGGAGGACGAGAGCGAGGACGGCAAGACGGCCACCTTCCCCTTCCTCAACCGCCTCTTCAACAGCGTCACCGGCGGCAGCGAGCCCCCGGCGGCCTCCGAGTCCACCCGGGGCCACGAGGCCAAGGAGACCAAGGAGCGCAAAAGCGACAAGCCCCCCAAGCGGAAGTATCTGGACAGCTACTGCATCAACCTCACCGAGCGGGCCAGATCCGGCAAGCTGGACCAGCTGGTGGGCCGGGAACAGGAGATTGAGCGGGTGGTGCAGATTCTCAACCGCCGCCAGAAGAACAACCCCTGCCTCATCGGCGAGCCCGGCGTGGGCAAGACCGCCATTGCCGAGGGGCTGGCCCAGCGCATCGCCAACCGGGAGGTGCCCTTCAAGCTCCGGGACAAGGAGGTGTACCTGCTGGATCTCACCGCCCTGGTGGCGGGCACCCAGTTCCGGGGCCAGTTTGAGAGCCGGATGAAGGGCCTTATTGAGGAGATCCGCAAGTGCGGCAACATCATCCTGGTCATTGATGAGGTCCACAACATCGTGGGCGCCGGGGACGCTGAGGGCAGCATGAACGCCGCCAACATCCTCAAGCCCGCCCTCTCCCGGGGGGAGATTCAGGTCATCGGTGCCACCACCTTTACCGAGTACCGCAAGCACATCGAGAAGGACACGGCCCTGGAGCGCCGGTTCCAGCCGGTGACGGTGAACGAGCCCAACCTGGAGGACACCATGAAGATCCTCCGGGGCATCGCCCACTACTATGAGAGCTTCCACGGGGTGAAGATCCCCGAGGGCATCCTCCGGCAGGCGGTGGTGCTCAGCGAGCGGTATATTACGGACCGATTCCTCCCCGACAAGGCCATTGACCTCATCGATGAGGCGTGCTCGGACATGAACCTGAAGGATGCGGGCATCAACCGCCGCCAGGAGATCAGCCGGGAGCTGGCGGACTACGGCAAGGAGCGGGAGCTGCTGGAGGCGGTGGAGGAGCCCAACTTCGAGCGCCTGGCGGAGATCAAGAGCCGGGAGCTTCAGCTGCAGACCGAGCTGGATGAGCTCTCCGTCCAGGGGGAGCCCCAGCTGACCATGGAAAATCTGGCCCGGGTCATCGAGCTGTGGACCAAGATTCCCGCCAGCAAGATCCGGGAGGAGGAGTTCAAGCGCCTGAGTGAGCTGGACCAGCGGCTGCGGACCAAGATCGTGGGCCAGGATGAGGCCATTGACGCCGTGTCCGCCGCCATCCGCCGCAACCGGGTGGGCATCTCCCCCAAGCACAAGCCGGTGAGCTTCATCTTCGTGGGCAGCACCGGCGTGGGCAAGACGGAGCTGGTCAAGCAGCTGGCGGAGGACCTCTTCAACGCCCCTGAGAGCCTCATCCGTCTGGACATGTCGGAGTTCATGGAGAAGCACTCCGTGTCCCGGATCATCGGCTCGCCCCCGGGCTATGTGGGCTACGACGAGGCCGGCCAGCTCACGGAGAAGATCCGCAGAAAGCCCTATTCGGTGGTCCTCTTTGACGAGATCGAGAAGGCCCACCCGGACGTGCTCAACGTGCTGCTGCAAATCCTGGACGACGGCCAGATCACCGACGCCCACGGCCGGAAGGTGAACTTCGAGAACACGGTCATCGTCATGACCTCCAACGCCGGCAGTGACCGGAAGGAGGGCAGCGTGGGCTTCAATAAGTCGGTCAACGAGCAGGGCAAGGACCGGGCCATGAAGGCCCTCCAGCAGTTCCTGCGGCCGGAGTTCCTCAACCGGGTGGATGAGATCGTGTACTTCAACAAGCTCACGGAGGAGAACTTCCAGCCCATTGCCCAGCTGATGCTGGATGAGCTGCGGGAGAGCCTGAAGGAGAAGGGCTTCACCCTCACCTACGACATCGAGCTGGTGAAGTGGCTGGTGAAGAAATCCTACTCCGCCGCCTACGGGGCCCGGAACCTCCGCCGCACCATCCAGAAGGAGGTGGAGGACGTGCTGGCCGTGGAGATCATCAACAGCTACGATCACCCGGTGACCCACCTCTCCGTCACGGCGGAGGAGGACAAGGTGGCGGTCCGGGCGCTGTAGGAGCCTGTGTGTGCAAAGGAGAGAGGCGGAAATGGTGCTGTTTCGCAAGGACATGGAGCCCCGGTGCGTCTACTGCGCCAAGGGCACGGTCATCAATGACCGGGAGGTGGTCTGCGCCCGGAAGGGCGTGGTGGCCGGGGAGTACCACTGCCGGCGGTTCCAGTATGACCCCTTCAAGCGGGTCCCTCCCAGGCCGGTGAAATTGAAGACCTCCCAGCTCAAGGAGGAGGACTTCGCTATATAGCGCAAGCGCGATAAGGAGCGGGGCCCTGCGGGGCC
>OFFE01000484.1_pt1 | contig 34023 bp, 32 predicted proteins | sample 1521371 | NCBI WGS metagenome assembly OFFE01 (sample SAMEA3504131, study PRJEB24116) | mouse gut metagenome | biome: mouse gut; feature: mouse-associated habitat; material: faeces | place: Denmark | collected 2011 | reverse complement strand
TGGCCGACGGCCTGGGGGTAGGGGAGGCAGAGGGCGTCTCCCGGATGGCGGCGGAGCCGGTCACAGGTTGGTCCAGCGCGCTGTCCAGACTGCCGCGCATCCCCTGGACCAGGTAATAGCCAGACAGGGCGATGGCGGCCACGCAGATGAGTACCACAAGATAGAAACCCTTTCCCGAGATGAAATCGCTCAGCTTTTCGATCCATGTTCGTTTGTTGTTCATAACAACACCTCCGGCCCTATTGTGGACGGGGGTGTTACAGTTTATACCAGCTGCGGTGGAAAAATCCCGGGGGGATTGTTTTCGACGGGGAAGATGTGGTAAACTAAATAAAAATTACGTCTGTCCGCAAAAGCCGGGGCCCCGCCAAGCCGGCCTTTGGCTTTGCGGGGAGACAAGCCGCGCCGGAAAATACGGAGCCTGCGGCGAGGAGGCGATACCATGCCGCTGACACGGGATACTCCCCTGACCGACCTGCCGGGGGTGGGCCCCGCCAGGGGGAAGAAGCTGGAGAAGCTGGGCCTGCGTACCCTGGGGGACGCCCTGGAGCACCTGCCCCAGCGGTATGAGGACCGGCGGGAGTGCTGCGCCCTCCGGGACGCCCCCCGGGACCGGCCCTGCTGCGTTTCCGCCATGGTGGCGGAGACGCCCCGGGTGAGCTACATCCGCCGGGGGCTGTCCCTGGTGAAGGTGAAGGCGGTAGACGGCACCGGTACGGTGTACATCACCTTTTTTAACCAGGACTATATCCGGGAGGCGGTCCGCCGGGGGGAGAGCTATATTTTTTACGGGACGGTGGAGCGGCAGGGGAACCTGTTTTCCATGACCAACCCGGTGTTCGAGCGGGAGGGGACCGCCCGGACCACCGGGCTCATCATGCCGGTATACCCGCTGACGGCGGGCATCTCCAACAACCTGATGGCCGGGATCACCCGCCGGGCGGCGGGCAGCTGCCTGGACGGCCTGCCCGAGATCCTGCCCGCTGGGCTGCGCAGGGAGCATAAGCTGTGCCAGACCCAGTTTGCCCGGAAAAACATCCACTACCCCGCCGACTTCGAGGCGCTGGCCATCGCACGGCGGCGGCTGGTGTTCGAGGAGCTGTTCGTCCTCACCTGCGGTCTGGCCCAGCTCAAGGACCGCCGCTCGGCGGGGGAGGGCCGGGTGATGGAGGGTAGCCCGGCGGACTTCGCGGCGCTGCTCCCCTTCCCGCCCACAGGGGCCCAGCGCCGGGCCATGGAGGACATGGCCGCCGACCTGCGCTCCGGCAAGGCCATGAACCGGCTGGTGCAGGGGGACGTGGGGTCTGGCAAGACGGCGGTGGCCGCTTTCGGGGCCTGGGCGGCGGCGAAAAACGGGGCGCAGTGCGCCCTGATGGCCCCCACCGAGCTGCTGGCGGAGCAGCACGCCCGGACCATGGAGGCCCTGCTCTCACCCGCCGGGGTGCGGGTGGGGCTGCTCACCGGCTCGGTGAAGGGGAAGGAGAAAAAGGCCCTGCTGTCCGCCCTGGCGGCGGGGGAGATCGACCTGGTCGTGGGCACCCACGCCCTGTTCTCCCAGGGGGTGGAGTACAAGGAGCTGGGGTTGGTCATCGCCGACGAGCAGCACCGCTTCGGGGTGGCCCAGCGGGGGGCGCTGGCGGAAAAAAGCGGGGCCGTCCCGCCCCACATCCTGGTCATGTCCGCCACCCCCATCCCCCGGACGCTGGCCCTCATCATCTACGGCGACCTGGACGTGTCCGTCATGGACGAGCTGCCGCCGGGGCGAACCCCGGTGGACACCTTCCTGGTGGGGGAGGACAAGCGGGCGCGGATGTACGGCTTTGTCCGCAAACAGGTGGGCGAGGGGCGCCAGGTCTATATGGTGTGCCCGGCGGTGGAGGAAAACGGCGGCGGCTGGGAGGACGGCCCCGGCATGGATCTGAAGGCGGTCACCGCCTACGCCGGGGAGCTGCGGGAGCGGGTGTTCCCCGAGCTGCGGGTGGGCTTTGTCCACGGCAGGCTGAAGGCCAAGGAGAAGGAGGACGTGATGTCTGCCTTCCACCGGGGGGAGCTGGACGTGCTGGTGTCCACCACCGTCATCGAGGTGGGGGTGGACGTGCCCAACGCCTCCCTCATGGTCATCGAGAACGCGGAGCGGTTCGGCCTGAGCCAGCTCCACCAGCTCCGGGGCCGGGTGGGCCGGGGAAAGCACAAAAGCTACTGCGTGCTGGTCACCGCCAGCCGCAGCGAGACGGCCCGGGAGCGGCTGCGGGCCCTGTGCGCCACGGGCGACGGCTTCCAGATCGCGGAAGAGGACCTGCGCCTGCGGGGGCCCGGTGACTTCTTCGGCAAGCGCCAGCACGGCCTGCCCCAGCTGAAGGTGGCGGATTTTGCCGCCGACATGGAGCTGTTGAAGGAGGCGCAGGCGGCGGCCCGGGAGCTGGTCGCCGCCGACCCGGAGCTGAAAAAGCCCTCCCACCGGCTGCTGAAAAAGAAGGTTCGGGAGCTGTTCCGGGAGAACGGGGCGCTGTTCAGCTGACGGGTATAGAACAAGGCGGACAGACCGCCGTGAGGAGAATGAAGAATGAAACGGCTGACCATCGGCGTGATGGCCCATGTGGACGCGGGAAAGACCACCCTGTCCGAGGCCATGCTGTACCGCGCCGGCGCGGTACGCAGGCTGGGCCGGGTGGACCACGGCGACGCCTTTTTGGACACCGAGGAGCAGGAGAGGAAGCGGGGGATCACCATCTTTTCCAAGCAGGCCCGGCTGAGCTGGGAGGGGTGGGAGTTCACCCTGCTGGACACCCCGGGCCACGTGGATTTCTCTGCCGAGACGGAGCGGGCGGTGCAGGTGATGGACTACGCGGTCTTGCTGGTCAGCGGCGCGGACGGGGTGCAGGGCCACACCGAGACCCTGTGGAAGCTGCTGGAGCGTCACCGGGTGCCCACCTTCCTTTTTATCAATAAGATGGACCAGCCGGGCACGGACCGGGAAGCGCTGCTCTCCCAGCTCCGGGAGCGCCTGTCCGACGGCTGCGCGGATTTTTCCGGCGGCAGGGAGGAGCTTTTGGAGCACGCCGCCCTTTGCGATGAGGCGCTGATGGAGCGCTATCTGGAGACGGGAGGGCTGGACGACGGGGATTTGTCCGCCCTGATTGTGGAGCGGAAGCTTTTCCCCTGCTACTTCGGCGCGGCGCTGAAGGAGGAGGGGGTGGACGCTCTGTTGGATGGCCTGGCCCGGTACGCCCTGGAACCGGACTGGCCGGAGAAGTTCGCCGCCCGGGTGTTTAAAATTTCCCGGGACGACAGGGGGGAGCGGCTCACTTGGATGAAAATCACCGGGGGCGCGCTGAAGGTGCGTGACACGGTGAAGGGCCCGGACTGGGAGGAGAAGGCCACCCAGCTGCGCCTCTACTCGGGCGCCAAATTCACCCCCGCCGGCGAGGCCCCGGCAGGGACGGTGTGCGCCGCCGCCGGCCTGACCCGCACCCGGGCGGGCCAGGGCCTGGGGGCGGAGGAGAACTGGGCGGGGCCGGAGCTGGAGCCGGTACTGGCCTACCAGGTGCTGCCCCCCGAGGGGGGGGACGCGCATACCCTGCTGGCTCAGCTGCGGATTTTGGAGGAGGAGGACCCCCAGCTCCAGGTGGAGTGGAACGAGGGGCTGGGAGAGATCCGGGTGCACCTCATGGGGGAGGTGCAGCTGGAGGTGCTCTCCCGGCTGATGGAGCGGCGGTTCGGGACGCAGGTGTCCTTCGGCCCCGGGCGGATTGTGTATCTGGAGACCATCACCGCCGCGGCGGAGGGGGTGGGGCACTTTGAGCCCCTGCGCCACTATGCCGAGGTTCATCTGCTGCTGGAGCCGCTGGAGCGGGGGGCGGGGCTGGTGCTGGATACTGTTTGTTCGGAAAACGAGCTGGACCGCAACTGGCAGCGGCTGATTCTGACCCACCTGATGGAAAAGGAGCACAAGGGGGTGCTGACGGGCGTGCCCATCACCGATATGAAGATCACCCTGCTCACAGGGCGGGCCCACCTCAAGCACACCGAGGGGGGCGACTTCCGCCAGGCCACCTACCGGGCGATGCGCCAGGGGTTGATGGGCGCGAAAAGCGTACTGCTGGAGCCCTGGTACGCCTTCCGGCTGGAGGCGCCCGCAGGCAGCATGGGCCGGGCCATGACGGATTTGCAGCGGATGGGGGCGGAGCTCCGGCCCCCGGAGCAGCAGGGGGAGACGGCCATCCTGGCCGGCAGCGTCCCCGTGTCCGAGCTGGGGGGCTACTGGACCCAGGTAGCCGCCTATACCGGGGGGCGGGGCCGGCTGTCCTGCACGGTGGAGGGCTACCGCCCCTGCCATAACGCCGAAGCTGTCATTGAGGCCACCGGCTACGACCCGGAGCGGGACTTGGAGAACCCCGCCGGGTCGGTGTTCTGCGCCCACGGGGCGGGGTTCAACGTGCCCTGGGATCAGGTGCGGGAGCACATGCACCTGGACAGCGGCTGGCGGCCAGCCGGGGTGCAGCCCGCGCAGGAGGCCGCCCCGGTCCGCCGGGAGGCCATGAGCTATGAGTCAAGGGCGGCGCTGGACCGCGAGCTGGAGGCCATTTTTCAGCGGGCCTACGGCCCGGTAAAGCAGCCCCACGCCTTCCGGCCGGCGCAAAAGAGCGCGCCCCCAAAGCCAAAGCCCTGGAAGGGCTTGAAGGTGCGGGACGGGGACGATTACCTGCTGGTGGACGGCTACAATATCATCCACGCCTGGGATGGGCTGCGCGCCCTGGGTCGAAAGGATCTGGACAGCGCACGGGAACGGCTCATCAGCCGGCTGCGCAACTACCAGGGGTGGAAAAGGTGCAAGGTCATTGTGGTGTTTGACGCCTACAAGGTGAAGGGAAACCCCGGCAGCATGGAGCGGCTGGGCGATCTATGGGTGGTATATACCAAAGAGGCGGAGACGGCGGACATGTATATCGAAAAGACCACCTATGCCCTGGCGCAGGAGCGGAAAGAGCACCGGGTGAGGGTGGCCACCTCCGACGGGTTGGAGCAGATGATTATTTTGGGGCACGGGGCGGTGCGTATGCCCGCAGCGGAGCTGGAATTTGAGGTGGAACAGGCGGAGGGGGAGATCCGCCGGATCATCGGGGGATAGGGGAAAGCCTTGCAGAGAAACAAATTTTCACCATTTTTTGTATGCGATTGGCAGAAATAGCAGGACCCGACAGAACAATTCTGCCGGGTCCTGGCTTTTCTAAAAAAATTTGTATTGTTGTGAAACAAAATTTCCTGATTTCTCTTGACGGAATCCGTGGGAACAGGCTATGATAAGGTATCAGAAATAACCTGCGAGCCGTCCGGCGCCGCGGAAGCAGCCCGCTGAAGCGGGCGGAAAGGAGGAACTATGCCTTACGGAAATGTATTCACAAAAATCAACCGGGAATATTACCAGCTCACCGGCGCAGAGAAAAAAATCGCGGACTACATCCTCTCCCAGCGGCAAGAGTGCCAATACATGTCCATCTCCGAGCTGGCGGAGGTCGCGGAGGTGGCGGAAGCCACCGTGTCCCGGTTCTGCCGCCGCCTGGGTTACCGGGGATACAGCGCTTTCAAGTTGGCGGTTGCGGGGGCCAGCGCGGGGCAGCGGCCGGTCAACCCGCTGTACGGGGAGATATTGGCGGAGGACAATGTGGGGGAGATGTGCCGGAAGATCTGTGCAGCGGACGTGGACGCCATTACGCAGACCCTGGCCATGATTGATCCCGCAGCCATCACCGCGGCGGCGGATCTGCTGCTGGGGTCGGACCGGGTGCTGTGCATGGGGGTGGGCGGCTCCATGATCCTGGCCTCGGAGGCGGCCCATCTGTTCTCCACCGCCCTTCCAAACTTTTACGCCGTGGAGGATTCCCATTTTCAGGCGATCCGAGCTGCCATGCTCACCAGCCGGGACGCAGTGCTCTGTTTCTCCTACTCGGGCTCCACCCGGGATATGGTGGAGCTGCTGAAGCTGGCCCGGGAGAGGGGGGCGGGCACGGTGCTCGTCACCCGGTTCCCCAAGTCGCCGGGGGCGGCGCTTGCCGACATTGTGCTGGAGTGCGGAGCCAAAGAGGGACCGCTCCAAATGGGCTCCATCGCGGCCCGTATGGGGCAGCTCTACCTCACCGACGTGCTGTTCAACGAGATGTGCCGCCGGGATATGGAGAGCTGCCGGGAGCGGCGCAGGGCGGTGGCCGACGCCCTGGCGGACAAGCATCTGTGAGGAATGGAAAAATATTTCACTTTACAAAATCCGTAAAAAATCATTTTCTCTTTGTGTTGACAAATGTGGGCCGGAATTATACAATTGGTATGATAAGGCGCAGCCAGGCAGGGTGTTGAAAATGGGATGCCAGTCGCCTGAAAAGCCGCCCAACCAAAAAATTCATGTCGGAGGGTATTGCCATGCGAATCTATTGTGAGAAGGATTACAACGCCATGAGCCGCCGGGCGGCCGCCGTCATCGCAGCCCAGGTGGTATCCAAGCCGGACTGTGTGCTGGGTCTGGCCACCGGCTCCACCCCCATCGGGGCCTACAAGCAGCTGGTGGAGTGGCACAGGCAGGGGGATCTGAGCTTTGCCCAGGTGCACTCGGTAAACCTGGACGAATATGTAGGGCTGGCCCCCACCCACGATCAGAGCTACCGCTATTTCATGCAGAATAATCTGTTCGACCATGTGGATATCCTGCCCGAAAACACCAATGTGCCCAACGGCCTGGCCGCCGACGCGGCGGTGGAGTGCGCCCGCTATGAAGACGTGGTCAGGGCCTTGGGCTACGCCGATTTGCAGCTGCTTGGCCTGGGCCGCAACGGCCACATCGGCTTCAACGAGCCCTGCGCCGAGTTCCCGGTGGCCACCCACCTGGTGGATCTGACCGAGAGTACCATCGAGGCCAATGCCCGGTTCTTTGCCAGCGCCGGCGATGTGCCCCGCCAGGCCCTGACCATGGGCATCGGCACCATCATGCGCGCCCGCAGCATCCTAGTGGTGGCCAGCGGCGCGGACAAGGCGGAGGCGGTGCGCAAAACTGTGAACGGCCCCGTCACCCCGGAGGTGCCCGCCTCCATCCTCCAGCTCCACCCCAATGTCACCATCATTGGCGATGAGGCGGCGCTGAGCGGCCTTAAGTGAGGGACGGCGTATGAAAATCACAGGCGGAAAGGTATTCGACCTGCGAAAGGGCTTTGTGGAGCGGGACGTATGCTTCGACGGCGCCCTGCTTACCCCGGACAGCCGGGACGGACAGAGCTATGACGCGGCAGAATGCTATGTGATCCCCGGCCTCACCGACGTGCACTTCCACGGCTGCGTAGGGGCGGATCTGTCCGACGGCGACGGGGACGGTCTCCAGGCCATGGCGAAGTATGAGCTGAGCCGGGGGGTGACCCAGATCTGCCCGGCGGGGATGACCCTGCTGGAGGACCGGCTGATGCAGGTGTGCCGCACGGCGGCGGAGCACAACCGGGCGGGCCGCCCCGGCGCGGACTTGGTAGGCATCAACCTGGAGGGGCCCTTCCTGTCCTATGCCAAGAAGGGCGCCCAGAACGGCGACTGGCTCCACGCCCCCGACGTGGCCATGCTGCGCCGGCTGGAGGAGGCGTCCGGGGGGCTGGTGAAGCTGGTGTCCGTGGCCCCGGAGGAGCCGGGCGCCATGGAGTTCATCAAGGAGGTGGCCGAGGAGGTGGCCGTCTCGGTGGCCCACACCACCGCGGACTACGACACCGCCCTGGAGGCCTTCCGGCTGGGGGCCAGGGAAGTCACCCACCTCTTTAACGCCATGCCGGGCTTCACCCACCGCGCCCCCGGCGTGGTGGGCGCGGCGCTGGACTCCCCCTGGAGCCGGGTGGAGCTGATCTGCGACGGCGTGCACATCCACCCCAGCGTGGTGCGGGCGGTATTCAAGATGTTCGGTTCGGACCGGGTGGTACTCATCTCGGACACCATGCGGGCCGCGGGCATGACCGACGGCAAGTACGACCTGGGCGGGCAGGAGGTCACGGTCAAGGGGCCGCTGGCCACCCTGGCGGACGGCACCATCGCGGGGTCGGTCACCGACCTGATGGCTTGCCTGAAAACCGCCGTCTCCTTCGGCATCCCCCTGGCGGACACTGTGCGCTCTGCGGCGGTCACTCCCGCCCAAGCCATCGGCATCTTTGACCGGGTGGGCAGTCTGGATGCGGGCAAGCGGGCCAACGTGGTGGTGCTGGACGGCGGGCTGAACGTGAAGGCCGTGTTCTTTCACGGGAAACAGGTGGTATAAAAAGATAAAACAAGAGAGGCGCTTCCCGCGCCTCCCTTGTTTTATGGCTAGCCACCGGCGGGGAAAAACCGCTGCTGGGGCCGTGCGGTCAGAAGGCGTGCCCTGCGGCCGTCTGGGACGGGGACGGGGAGGACTGCGGGCCGGTGGCGGGCTGGGGCAGAACGAGACCGTGGAGGAAGCTGCCGGATGATGACTGAATCTGGCCGCCCACCACTCGGTTTTTGTAGATAAGCAGGGAGATCTGCACCGGCTCGTCCTGGGTGGGGTAGTTGGTGAGCTGGTAGGTGTACCGCTTCACCCGCCTGCCCTTGTACTGGGTGAGGTCGAAGCCCTGATCCGCCTGGAGCTGGAGGTAGCCGGTGTAGCTCTCGTCAAATTCCTCGGGGATGAGCAGCTCCTCGGTGGCGATGGGCTGGGAGGAAGTCTGCCAGCCCAGGCCGTTCAAGTAAGCCAGGCGGTCGTCGTTGTCCCTGACGTTCTTCACCTCCGCCGAGGCGGCCACCGCCCGCCCCCCCAGAGTGAGGGCGAAGGCCAGAACCGCGAACACGCAGCACAGGGCGGCGGAGGCCCCCGCCAGCAGCCGTCTCTTTGGTATACGCGCCGTGAAGATAATCATGGTACCACTCCGTTCTGTGATTTCTCAGGAACAGAATATGTTCAGAAGGGCGGCATTATGATGACGGGGCGGCAGATGAAGGAAAGGGGAGCGGACAATGGAACGGCTGGACAAGCGGCTGGCGGCCACGGGTAGGTGGAGCCGGAAGGAGGCACGGGAGCTGATCCGGGCGGGGCGGGTGATGGTGGACGGCGCGCCCTGCCGCGTCCCCGAGGCCAAGGTGGACGAGCAGGCCCCAGTGAGCGTAGACGGCGCGGCCATACCCGCCCACGGCATGGTGTACCTCATGCTTCATAAACCCGCGGGGGTGGTGTCGTCCACGGTTGAGCCGGGAGAGCGCACGGTGCTGGATCTGCTGGGGGAGGAGTATCAAAACATCGGCCTTTTCCCAGCAGGGCGGCTGGACAAGGACACCGAGGGGCTGCTGCTGCTCACCAACGACGGACCGCTGGCCCACCGGCTGCTGGCACCCAAAAGCCATGTGGACAAGGTATACTATGTAGAGGTGGACGGCGTACTGGGCCAGGACGACGTCATGGCCGCACAGGAGGGAATTGCCCTGGGGGACGGTACCATGTGCCTGCCCGCAGATATGGAACTTTTATCCAGAAATAGCGCCTATATCACCCTGCGGGAGGGGAAATACCACCAAGTAAAGCGGATGATGGCGTCGCGGGGGAAGCCGGTAGCCTATTTGAAGAGGGTGCGCTTCGGCCCGCTCACCCTTGACGAGAGGTTGCCCAAGGGAGGGTGGAGGCCGCTGACCCGGGAGGAACTGGAGGCCGTTGTCCGTCAATGATACGAAATTTTTGGCAGTTTTCACAAAAAATTTTTGAAAAACTATTGAAATCGGCAATGAAACTCTATATAATGATGGGGAAAGAGTGAGACAGATATCAACTTAGCGTGGCGGAGCGCTCAACTCCCGGCCGCATAGAAAGGAGAAAACGCAATGTCCAGCAGGATTTTTCAAGGCGTCGTTCTTCAGATGAAGGAATGTACCGACCGGGTTGTGGGGGTCATTGATGAGCAGGGCACGGTTGTGTCGTGCAATGAGCTGACCCGCATTGGCGAGAAGTGGGGCGCCGCTGCGGTGCTGCTGTCTGCGGAGGCGGATTCGCAGGTGACCAGCAACGGGTTTACCTTTAAGGCGTTGTCCGGCTGGAACGGCCAGTTTGATTATGCCGCGTTTGTCCGGGGAGAGGACGAGCAGGCGGCGCTGATCTGTTCCATGGCGGTGATTGCCCTGAACGGGGCCAAGGCTTATTACGAGGAGAAAAATGACAAGGCTACCTTTGTGAAGAATATCCTGTGCGATAATATCCTGCTGGGGGACATCTATGTCCGGGCCAAGGAACTGCACTTTGTGTCCGAGGCGCCCCGGGCGGTGCTCCTGGTGCGCCAGCTGGGTGTGCCCGACGTGTCCGCCGTGGATGTGATTTCCGGGCTGTACCCGGACAAGCAGACCGATTTTGTGCTGTCCGTCAGCGAGACGGACGTGGCCCTGGTGAAACACCTGGGGGAGAACGCCGACGGCCGGGATTTGCAGAAAATTGCCCAGAATGTCCAGGAAGCCCTAACCCGGGACCTGGGGATCAAGACGGTGGTGGGCATCGGCACCATCGTGGGCCATATCCGGGATCTGGCCCGTACCTACAAGGAAGCCCAAGTGGCCATCGACGTGGGCAAGGTGTTTGAGACCGAACGGTCCATCATCAACTATGAAAACCTGGGCATCGGGCGGCTTATCTACCAGCTGCCCACAACCCTGTGCGAAATGTTCCTGCGCGAGGTGTTCAAGAAAAACCCCATCGACGCGCTGGACCAGGAGACGCTGTTTACCATCAACAAGTTCTTTGAGAATAACCTGAACGTGTCCGAGACTGCCCGGAAGCTGTTTGTCCACCGAAACACCCTGGTGTACCGGCTGGAAAAGATTAAGAAGCTTACGGGCCTGGATCTGCGGGAGTTTGATGACGCCATCACGTTCAAAGTGGCGCTGATGGTCAAGAAGTATTTGGTCTCCCGGGGGATTGACTCCTGAAAGGGAGCGCCGGGATAACGCGAGAGGGACGGCAAGGCGGGTGCGGTGAAGAGCCGCGCCCGCCTTGCTGCGTATAATGGGGGTAGGGCGGACGCTGGATGAATTTTTGCGGGAGGAACGCCTATGTCCGAAACCTGGCACTATTGACACTAAAAAGAAGAAAATGGTATAATTAAAAAAATAGACGGTTTGGCAGGCGGGACTATGGGACCCCGGCTGCCCGGGTGCTTTTAGGCGGCTCCAATAAAGGGGGCGGATTGGAGATCGTGAAGATGAAAAAAGAGCCAAAGAAACGGGAACAGCGGCGGGGACTTTTTCTGCCTCTCTCTTTTTTGCTGGTCTTTTGCGTTTTCGGCGCCATTGTGTACACGGTAGCCCGGAGAACGTCCCGGGAGATGTCCTCCGCCGCCATTCAAAACCTGAGCGAAAGCCTGGATCTGATCCAGTGTACCATTGAGGCCATTTTTAACAGTGAGGCGGATTTCCAAGTCTTGATTGCCCGGGAGGTGGCCCGGGCGGAGGATCCGGAGGGGTTCATTCTTTCCTCCTCCAGCAACCGGACTATGGTGAAGCTGTCCCTGATTCCGGCGGGCAGGACGCAGGGCATTTCCAACAACGGGGAGGTGTTCACGGCGGAGGGGCTGGATTTTTCCGCCGGGGGCACGGTGGCAGGTATGTCCATTTCCCGGTCTTACCTGAACCATATGGGCACCTGGGCCTACACCATGAAATGTCCCGTGGAGCGGGACGGGGTGGAGACCGGGACGCTGTACGTGGAGTATGTCTATGACGCCATAGACCGCGCCCTGCCCTCGGACGGGTTCTATAACAAGCAGGCGTCGCTGTATATCATGGACGCCCAGAGCCAGCGGTTTGTCCTCAAACCCAAGGGGATGGGCCAGCGCAGCGCCGGCCACCTGAACCTGGACGACTTTTACCGGGCCAACGATATCCAAGATCCCGGCATCCGCTCGGAGGTGGCCCAGTGCCTGGGCGAAGGGCAAAATATCCTATTTTATCATAATATCCGGGGGGTGAAGGCCCTCAACTATATGTGGTCGGTGAACGGGGGGACTATTTTTCTGGTGGGCTATGTGCCTGTGGAGGCCATCCAGCAGGAGGGGCGGACAGTCAACCAGAATATTGCCATGGTGGTGGCCGCCATGTTGGCAGCCTTCTTCCTGTGTGCGCTGCTGTATTACCTCAACTGGCGGCAGCAGGACCGGGTGAGAAAAGAGCGGGAGGAGGAGCGGCGGTTCCACAGCCAGCAGCTGGCCCAGGCCCTCCAGGCTGCCCAGATTGCCAGCGAGTCCAAAACCACCTTCCTGTCCAACATGTCCCACGATATCCGCACGCCCATGAACGCGGTGTTGGGCTTCACCACCCTGCTGTCCAGGGATGCCGACAATCCGGCCAAGGTGCGGGAGTACACCAAAAAAATCACATCCTCCGGACAACACCTGCTCAGCCTCATCAACGACATTCTGGATGTCTCCAAAATAGAGAGCGGCAAGGTGGTGCTCACCTTTGACCGATTTGCCCTGAGCGATGTGGTGGCCTCGGTGGACGCCATTATCCAGCCCATGGCCCGCGCCAAGTCCCAGGAGTTCCATGTGGAGGTGACGGGCATCCGCCACGAGTACCTGGTGGGGGACGAGACCCGGATCAACCAGATCCTCATTAACCTGCTGTCCAACGCCGTAAAATACACCCCGGAGGGCGGCCACATCTGGCTGCGCATGATCGGGCTCAAGCAGCGTTCCGGCCAGTACGAACATATTCTCATTGAGGTGGAGGACGATGGTTACGGCATGACGCCGGAGTACCTGGAGACCATTTTCGACGCCTTTACCCGGGCGGAGAACAGCACCACCAACAAGGTGCAGGGCACCGGGCTGGGTATGGCCATCACCAAGAGCATTGTGGAACTGATGGGGGGAACCATCGACGTGGCCAGCCAGGTAGACCAGGGGTCTACCTTCCGGGTGGAGCTGGAGCTGCGCATCCAGGAGGGCTATGCGGACCGGCAGTTCTGGAAAGACCGGGGGATATCCCAGCTGCTGGCGGTGGAGGCGGACCCGGAAGGCCGGGAGGGCATTCAGACCCTTATGGCGGACACGGGCATCCAAGTGGACACCGCCGCCGGGCTGGAAGACGCCCTGGAGCGGGTGCGGGGCGGCGGGGCCTATCAATTGGTGCTGCTGGACTGGGATGGGCCGGGGATGGACGGCGCCCAAGCGGCCTGGGAGCTGCGCCGCGCCCTTCCCGAGGCGCCCCTTGTACTGCTGGCGGAGCACGATGCCCAGGGGATAGAACAGGCTGCGGAAATGGGGCGCACGGGCGTGCTGGCTAAGCCCTTTTTTGCGGCTGCCTTCCGGGAGAAGGTGGAGGAGCTTTGGGGGGACGGGGCCGCCGCCCAGCCGGAGCCTGAACAGGGGGACAGCCTGGAGGGGCTGCGCTTTCTGGCGGCGGAGGACAACGAGATCAACGCCGAAATTTTGACGGAGCTTTTGGAATTGGAGGGGGCCTCCTGCGAGGTTGTGGAGAACGGCCTGCTGGCGGTGGAACGGTTCCGGCACTCCCAACCGGGCGAATTTGACGCCATCCTGATGGATGTGCAGATGCCGGTGATGAACGGGCACGACGCCGCCCGCGCCATCCGGGCCCTGGAGCGGGAGGACGCGGGGAGCATCCCCATCATTGCCATGACGGCAAACGCCTTTGCGGAGGATGAAAAGGCAGCGCTGGACGCAGGGATGAACGCCCACGTGTCCAAGCCGCTGGACGTGGAGCTGCTGAAAAAGGCGGTCAGGCAATTTGTGAAATGAAAGGATGGACGGCCATGAAAAAGCAAGAAAACAACGGCCTGCGCGGATGGGCCGCTATTTGCATGGCGGGACTTTTGCTGTTGGCGGGGTCGGCCTGTACAGGCGGGGATGAGAACCAAAACCTGCTTCCTTCCCAGGAGGTTGTCAAGCAGGTGGTCAACTTGTTCAGTCCCATGGAGAAAACCGACCCTGATGCGGAAAATGTGGCCAGGACCGCTGCGGACCTGACGGTGGCCATGGCGGAGGAGAGGCTGGGCGTCAGCGTGTCCTACTGGACCTACACTGCGGAGGATTATCAGGACAGGACCTATGACGAGGTGGCCCTGGACCGGGCCCGAAACAATATGGACGACCTGTATCTGCTCAACCCGGACACTATCCTGGCCCTGGGGGGCGAGGGCAGGCTGATGGACCTGTCGGGGCTGGACAGCGCGAAAAACCTGCGGGAGATCATCCGAACCGCCAATACGGTGGATGGCAAGCTGGTGGCCATCCCTCAGGAGGTAGTGGCCTACGGCCTGTTTGTCAACGTGGATCTGTTCAAGCAGTACGGATTGGATTTGCCCAATACGCCGGAGGAGTTCCTGGAGTGCTGCCGGGTGTTCCAGGAAAACGGGATCGAGACCCCCATAGGCGCTAACCGCTGGTGGCTGGAGACCTTCGTATTCGCCCAGGCCTACGCGGATCTCTACAACGGCGGGAACACCGAGGCGGAGATCGCCGCTCTGAACGGCGGGGAGGCCAAGTACAGCGACTATATGCGCCCCGGCTTTGAGTTTCTCCAGACACTGATGGACTGTGGGTATATTGACGGGGCAAAGGCGCTGGTCAGCGAGGCCATTGATGGGGAGGGGCCGGACTTCCTGGCGGGCAGAACCCCCATCGTCATGGCCTACTGGGGGGCGGCCAACACGGAAACCGCCTACGGCAAGACAGATTTTGAGATGCAGGTGATCGGATTCCCCAGCAGCCGGGGCCAGATGCCGGTGATGCCCATGACCGGATGGGCGGTGGGCGCCGACGCGGAGCATGCCCAGGATGCCATGCGGGTGTTGGACGTTATGATCTCTGATGAGGCCCTTCAGCTGTTTTCAGAGACCAACCGGGTGATTTCCCCATCCCAAAATGTGTCGGTGGACTGTGTACCGGCCCTGCGGCCATTAAACCACAGAATTGAGGAAGGCGTCTATGTTTTGGGCTCCAATGCGGGGATGAATGTGGAGCAGTGGGGCAATACCTGCCTCATTGTACGGCAGCTGCTGGGGGGCGCCTCGGTGGATGAGTGCATGGCGGCCTTTGACCAGCTTCAGGAGGCGGCGCTGGGCCGCCGGTAAGAAAACGCCGGCCTGTCCGCCGGCGGAGTCCGATGTAAAAAGCACCCCGCAGCCCGGGGTGCTTTTTCATCCGCACCGGGGCGTCAGGCTGCTTGAAAAAATTTTGTGGGGCGTGCGATAAAACGCCCAATTCGCGCATTCCTTGTATGACAGGAGAAATGGACTATGCTGACTGTGCTTGGCACCCAGATAACGCAAGAGAACCGGGATCGCCGGAACCGGGAGCTGGAGCAGCTTGTGGTTCAGACAGGCCGGGGAGACAGGGAGGCATTCGCCCTGCTGTACGGCCGGGCGCGGGGCGCGGTGTATGCCCTGGCGTTGTCCCTGCTCCACGACGCCCACGAGGCCCAGGACGTGGCCCAGGATGTGTTCGTCCGGGTGTGGGAGGGCGCCCCCGCCTACTGTCCCCAGGGCTCGCCCATGGCGTGGCTTCTCACCATAGCCCGCAACTTGGCCCTGGCCCGGCTGCGCAGGGGCGTGCGGCAGGTGGAGCTGGGAGAGGAGGAGTGGAACGCCATCCCGGCCCAGGCCCCCGGCATCTCCCCCGAGGACCGGCAGCTCCTCCAGCAGGCGCTGGCGGGGCTGGGGGAGGAGGAGCGGCAAATTGTTCTGCTCCACGCCGTAGCCGGGCTGAAGCACCGGGAAATTGCCCGGCTGCTGGAAAAGCCGCTGTCCACCGTCCTGTCAAAATACCACCGCGGGCTGGGCAAACTGCGCAGCCTGATGAAAGGAGAGAGCGACCGATGACTGACCGGGAACTGGAACAGCGGCTGGCCCAGGCCATATCCCATGCTGCGCCGGACGATCTGGACGCGGTTCTCTCCCGCTGCGGTGAGCAAAACGGGAGCGTGATGGAAATGAAGCAACAGAATATGGTTGACTTGGCCGTGACAGGGGGGGCCGCAGGAAAGAAAAAAGGGAGGGCCTGGCTGGCCGCCGCCTGCGCGGCGCTGGTGCTGCTGGGGGCGGGCGGCGGAGCGGGTTATTACTACCAGAACTGCGCCGTAGCGTCGGTGGTGTCGCTGGATGTGAACCCCAGCATTGAGCTGAAGGCCAGCCGGGGCGGGCGGGTGATTTCGTGCACCGCCCTGAACCAGGAGGCCGCCGCAGTGCTGTTCTCCATGGACGGGGGGGCGGACCTCAAGGGAGCAAAGCTGGATGTGGCTGTGAACGCCATTGTGGGGGCGCTGGTGAAAGCGGGTTACATGGACAGCATTTCCTCCGCCATCCTGATTTCGGTGGAGGACAGTGACCAGGCCCGGGCCGCCCGGCTCCAGCGGGAACTGGTGGCCTCGGTGGATGGGGTGCTCCAGAGCCAGGCCCCGGGGACGTCGGTGTTCAGCCAGGTGATCGCCCATGATGCCGGGACGTCTGCGCCGGAGTATGAAACCTTTGACAGCGGCATCTCCGCCGGAAAAGCCGCCCTGGTGCGCCGGGTGATGGAGATGAACGGTACCGTTGCCACCAACAGCGCCAGCGCCTTCCAGCAGCTGGCCGCCCTGTCGGTGGAGGAGCTGGAGGATCTGCTGGACGCAGGGGAGCAGCGCATTCCCATCGGCAAGTCCGCCGCCGCGCTGGCCGCTGAGGAATATGCGGGCACGCTGGAGCTCAGCTCGGTGACCACCGATGTGGATCCGGAGCTGGACGAGTTCCCGCCCCACTACGAGGTGGAGGTCAAGACTGCCTGGGGCGAGTATGAGTATATTGTGGATGCGTTCACCGGCCAGGTGCTCAGCGGGCCAAAGGATGTGGTGAGCCTGGCCCCCGGCACAGTCGTCCCCGTCCCGGATACCACCCCGGTTCCGCAGCCTTCGCCCTCCGCCCAGCCCCAGCCCTCCGCGCCCCCCGCCGGTCAGGACGTGGGCCGGGAGGCCGCGCTGGCTGCCGCGCTGGAACACGCGGGGCTGAGCGAGTCCCAGATCACCGGGCTCAAAGTGGAGCGGGACTGGGACGACGGACGGTTGGAATACGATGTGGAATTCTGGTGCGGCGAGACGGAGTACGATTACACCATCGACGGCCGTTCCTGCTCCGTGCTCAAGCACGAGCAGGAGCACCACGGTAGCGGGCACCACGGCGGTGTGGTTTCCTCCGAAGACATTGGCATTGAGGCAGCCAAGGCCGCAGCCCTGGTCCATGCCGGAGTGTTAGAGAGCGAAACCAGCAAATTGGAGGTGGAACGGGACTGGGATGACGGGCGGTTGGAGTACGACGTGGAGTTCGAAGTGGGCCGGGTGGAGTATGAGTACACCATTGACGGCGCCACCGGCGCGGTGCTGGATTATGAGCAGGATTGGGATTGAGCAGGGGAGAAATACTGGAAAATAGGCAGGAAAAGGGCGGACGCAGAGGAATGGGCGGCGCCTGCCCTTTTTGCGCTTATATGGTAAGCGCAGCTGAAAATCGGCAACCGCTGTCCGGCAAAGCTTGTGCGTCAACTATCGTATAAAAATTGCGCAGGCAGATATACCTGCGCAATTTTTAATTCTTGATTATTCGTACCATATTTCGTATAATGTGTTTGAATTGAGAGGGTGGAAGGGCGTATAGCAAAGGCTAATATCGGCTTGCCTGTAAGCTCATGGTCGGGAACGCGCAGGCTATCTGGCGGAAACGAGAGAAAGCTGTAATAACGGAGGGACTGATATGGACAAACTGCGCAAGATGTGTTTAGGTATTCTGGTGCTGTGGCTGATCCTGCTATGCGGCTGCGCGGAAGCCGGCGGCGGACCGTCAGCCGGATCCTCTCCTGAATCGGATACGGCAAGCGGGCCTTTGGTCTCGGAAGAACTGCCTTTGGAGGAGTCCTCTCCCATTTTTATTACCTTCGAGGGGACTGACCTGGACGGGAATACAGTTTCGCAGGACATTTTTTCTCAGTCCAAGCTCACCATGGTCAACGTGTGGGCGACCTATTGTAACCCCTGCCTGCGCGAGATGCCGGGACTCGGAGAATTGGCGGAGGAATATGACGGGTCGGAGTTCCAGATCATCGGCATTGTCAGCGATGTGATGGAGGGAGAGGATCAGACGCTTGTGGAAACCCTGGTTCAGGAGACAGGGGCGGCTTACCCGCACCTGCTTGCCAACGACTCCATCTACCGGGCAATTCTGAACAGTGTAAGCGGAGTTCCCACCACCTTCTTTTTTGATGGAGATGGAATGTACTTGGGTGGCGTCGTCGGCTCCGCAGAAAAATCAGCTTGGGAGGAGATTGTCAATGGGCTTCTGGAAGCTCAGTAAGCGGCACGCTTGGATGCTCGGAGCCCTGGCCGGGATCGTTTCCCTCGTGATCGGGGTTTTTCAAGGTCAGTTTGCTGTGGTATGGAAAAAGGCAGTGATGATCTGCCTGGAGTGCATCGGGATCGGGTGACATATGAAACGACTTCGATTGACTGTACAGTTGCTATTTACCATCGTGACAAATGGATACATGTATGGCTTCCTAAATGGGAAGATTTACCGAGGCGCTTTAAAATATGCCTGCGTACCGGGACTGAACTGCTACTCTTGCCCAGGGGCCATTGCCGCGTGTCCCATCGGGGCCTTGCAGGCACTGCTGAACCAGAGGGGCCTGCAAATACCTTTTGTCGCGCTTGGATTTCTCTTCCTCTTCGGAAGCTTCCTTGGGCGCTTCGTCTGCGGCTGGCTGTGCCCGTTCGGACTGGTACAGGATCTTTTGCACAGAATTCCCATTTTCAAAAAGAAAAAATGTCTGCCCCTTCACCGCGTACTGAAATACGGTAAATATGCCGTATTGGTCCTTTTTGTATGCGTAGGCTCCTTGTTCTTATTCGGAGGATTTGCGAAAGTCCCGGCGTTTTGCAAATATTTGTGCCCGTCCGGGACTTTATTTGGCGCTCTGCCCCTGCTTGGCGCGAATGAAGCCCTGCGGAGCCAAGCTGGTGGCCTATTCTTCTGGAAACTGGGGATTCTGCTTGGCATTGTGTTGCTCTCTGTGAAGGTTTACCGGCCATTTTGCCAATATCTGTGTCCGCTTGGAGCGGTTTACGGTTGGTTCAATCGTTTCAGCCTGGTGCAGATCCAATGGGAAAAGGGACGGTGCGTTTCTTGCATGGCTTGCGAACGGGCCTGCCCGGTGGCACTCTCTCTGCAAGAAATTTCCTGCTCCCCGGAGTGCATCCGATGCGGGAAATGCGTGGATGCTTGTCCGCAGAAGTGCCTGCATTTTTGGAAAAAAAGCTAGGCGCCGTTTGAAAATTGGCAATATGCCCAGCGGCAAGGAATTTTTTCGCCGGGCAAGGCGATTTGGCGCAGAAATACTTTGTGTATTTCAAGGCAAAGCAACGCAGCTCGGCGGAAAAAGGCCCGCCGATTGGGCGTGTTGACAATTTTCAAACAAGCCCTAATCAAATGCCGAATAGAGTTGTTCAGGGGGCTGTTCCTGGTAAGCGCGCAGCCCAGAAACGGAGGGGATTATTTCTTCATTATATATATTGCTGTGTAGAAGGAGAAAGATAAATAATTGGCATAAGGAAAACCTCCTTTGCTTCATCCTATGCGGGGGAAAAGGATTTGACAAAGGAGGGTATCTCAGTGCAGTGCGTGGGACAAGGAGGAAAACTGTTCCAGACTCAGCTGTTCACCCCGGACGGTCTCAGGCAGGCCGCAGGACAAAATGATCTGCCGCAACTGTTCTTTAGAAAACCGATTGCCGTAGACGGCAGACAAGGCGTTGAGCAATGTCTTGCGCCGCTGGGCAAAGGCGGCCTTCACAACGGCAAAAATAGCGTCCCGGTCACCCGGCACCAACGGTTCAGGATGTGGAATCATCTGAATAACGGCGGAAGTGACCTTGGGCGCGGGGAAAAAACAGTCAGGCGGGACCTCAAACAGCAGCTCGCAATGGGCATGGTATTGACAAAAAAGAGAAAATGCCCCGCAGTCTGGGCCGCCGGGGGCGGCGCAGATTCGCCTTGCCACCTCCTTCTGAACCATTACCGTAATGGACTGGAAGCAGCCGGACTCCAGGAGCCGGGTGAGTACAGGGGTGGTGATGTTGTAGGGCAGATTGGCACAGGCTTTGACTGTAAAGCCTGGAAACTTGTCAAATAGGATTGTGCTTAGCTCCAGCTTCATTATATCGCCGGAAATAATCTCCACATTAGGACAATCGGCCAGCGTTTCGCGGAGGATGGGCAGCAGGGAGGAGTCCAGCTCAATGGCGGCAACCCGGCCAGCCCGGCGGGCCAGCTGCTGGGTGAGGCAGCCAATCCCCGGGCCGATTTCCAACACGGCACAGTGTTCATCCAGCCCGGCGGCATCGGCAATATCCCGGGGAACCCAGTCGGCAATGAGAAAGTTTTGGCCCATGGATTTGGAAAAACGGAATCCGTGGCGGGCCTGCAAGGCCTTGATATCACGGATATCGGTGAGATTCATAAATGCCTCCCTAATTTTTCACGCAGCTCAGGAGTGATTTTAACCACAAAGATGCGTTCTGGCGTCATTGGCACAGCTTTTTAAGAAAGCGGAGGTAGAACCAACCGTCATGGTCTTCCCTTGCCGCCAGCTCCAGCCCGGCGGCCTGACAAAGCTGGAGCATGCGTTGGGAATCCTGAGCCGCGTCCTCTTTGAGAATACCGTAAGTGGTGTGAACGGCGGTCCCTGCGGCGTCAATATCCACATCAATTAAAAAGGGTTCGGGATAGGCGGATGCGATTTGGGCGTCCCAGATTTGGAGACTTCCGCCGGGGGAGAGTACACGGGCGGCCTGGGTGATTGCCTGGGCCTGAACCGCACGGGACATGTACATAAGGGTGAAAAAGGTGGTGACATGCTGAAAAGAGCAATTTGCAAAGGTCAGCTCGGTAGCGTCCATGAGGAATTTTTGAGGGCCATCCGGCGCCTCGTCCAGTTCATCCTGGCGGCTGTCTATGGCCACTGCCTGCCGGCCATAGATTCGCCCGATGACACCCTCTCCGCCGCCGCCCAGATCCAGAATGGGGCCGCGGAGCTCCTTCTTAATGTGAAGCTTTGCAGACGCCATGTTATAGTCGCTCCTATTGCTTTAGTAGGCCACAATCACGCCGCCGCTGTTGGCATAGTAGGAGCTGAGCCCCCGGGTGGCGGTAATCACGACGCTGGAAAATTTGCAGGCCTTTTGCGCCAGCTCCCACAGCTGCTGGGCGCGGTCGGGGCATAGGCATTGGGCAATATAAAGCGGTTTCCCTATGTGTTTTTCATCTGCCGCCATAATGTCCACCAGCTTGCTCAAAGCCTGCTTGATGGACAGCGCCTGCCCATGTTTGCAGATTTCTCCCTCCGGGGTGGAACCCATAATCAGTTTGATGCGCAGCGCTCCGGTGAGCATGGCCTGTACCTTGGTGAGCCGGCCGTTTTTTCGCAGATTGTCCAGGTTTTCCAGCACAAACAGGGTGTTGGTGTCCGTAATGGCCAGCTCAGCCTGCGCTACGACCTGGGAGAAGGGGACGCCGGATTGGGCCAGTTGATGGATTTTCTGGGCCAAAAGCACCTCGCCCGCCGAGGCCGAGCAGGAATTGAACACATGGATATTCCGTTCAGGAGCCTCTTCCAAAAACATCTGCTTTGCCTGCCAGGCGCTGTTATGGGAGCCGCTGAGCAGGGCGGAGAGGGTGACTACGTAAATATCTCCCTCGGCCTGCCGGTATGCCTCCAGGTAGTCGCCGGGGGAGGGGCAGGAGGAGGAAGAGGCATCCTGGCTTTGATCCATGGCATAGATGAGCAGGCTGGTATCCAGACTCTGGTCATCCACATAGTCTTTGCCGCCGACGCGGATGGTAAGAGGAATGGAGCGGAACACTGGGTCTGCCCGCATGTCGGGGGTCAAATCGCAGCAACTGTCAACGATGATGGAAAAGCTCATAAAAACAATCCCCTTACATAATAATGTAAATCAGATTATATCATATCACCATGGATTGTCAAGAGAAAGGGGGCGGTTAACAAAACCTTTACAAAGGCTTCAGCCGCTTCTCATAGGCCACTCTCCGGGGGTCATGACCGCCGTTCACGGTGACGGTGATATTTCCACGGTATTGAAAGCCGTTTCGGCGAAGCAGGCCCTGCATGGCCTTGTTTTTTTTATGGGTGTCCACCCGCAGCCAGCCCAGGCCTTGGGACAGGGCCAGCTGTCCGCACTCCGCGATCATGCGGTCAGCCAGCCCGGCGCCCCTCCACTGTTCCGCCACGGCGCACCGGTGGAGGACGGCGTATGGTTCTTCGCGGGACCATTTTCCGTCGGAAATAGAGTTGTAGCTGGGTTCGGGGCGGGAAGAAAGAACAAAAAATGCCCCAAGGGTTCCCTCGCAGGTGAGTACAAAGCACTCGCCACGGTCCAAGTCAACTTGAAAATGCCTGCGCTCCGGGTAGCCATCCTGCCACTGGTCCACCTTGCAGGAGGCTAGAAAGGCTTGGGCCTGGGCGGCGATGACCAGCATGGCGTCCAGATCATCCTGCCGCGCCGGGCGGCACTCCACCGGTTGGGGGAGGACAGGACGGGTTAGATCCTGTTCCAGCTCCGCCAGCAGCTTCTGGTCGGCTTTGGAGGAGAGATCCAGATTCCCATACAGCTCGGGCCGCCGTTCCCTGGTGCGCAGCAGGGACTGCTTGCGCCGCCAGCGCTCCACCTTGGCATGGTCGCCGGTGAGCAGCTCGGGTGGGACAGCCCTGCCGTGCCACACTTCGGGCCGGGAGTATTGGGGGTATTCGAGAAGTCCATCCCAATGGCTCTCCTCTTGGAAGCACGCCGCATCGGACAACACCCCGGGCACCAGGCGGCACACCGCATCCGCAACCGCCATGGCGGCGATTTCCCCGCCGGTGAGGACAAAATCCCCCAGGGAAATCTCCTCGTCTACGCACTCGTCGATGAACCGCTGGTCGATGCCCTCATAGTGGCCGCACACTAGAATCAGGTGGCCGTGTTCCCAGGCCAGCCGTTTGGCGTCCGCCTGGGTGAAGGTTTTGCCGCAGGGGGAGAGGTAAATGGTGTGAGGGCGCGTCTCATATTGGCGGCAGATGTGTGCCCAGCACTGGTACAGCGGGTCAGCCTGGAGCAATGCCCCGCGGCCCCCGCCGTAAGGGTAGTCGTCCACCTGCTTCTGCTTATTCAGGGTGTAGTCCCGGATCTGGTGGGTGTCGATGCGCAGAATGTCCCGTTCCTGGGCCCGGCCCAGGATGGACTCGGACAGCACGTCCCCCACCGTGTCGGGAAACAGCGTCATAATGTCGATATGGTACATGATCACATTCCTTCAATTAAACGCACCTTGATATATCCTGCTTCGATGTTGGTTTCCAGGATGAACTCCGATACAGCGGGAATCATGATATTGCGCTCCCCAGCTACCACATACACCTGCTGCCGGGAAGGGGAGAGGACTTCTTTCAATGTGCCCAGCTTTTGTCCATCCTGATCTACCACATCCAAACCGATGATGTCCGCCAGAAAAAAAGAACCTTGGGGAAGCTTGGCGTCGGCCCGGCGGAGCTGGACTGTTTTCCCCTTGAGGGCCATGGCCCCCTCCACGGTATCCACCCCCTGGAACCGAACGATGACGCTGCCCTTGTGCACCCGGCTGGATGCCACCGGCATGGCCGCGCCGTCCACGTACAGCGTGGAAAAGCTGCGCAGAAATTCCGGGCTGTCCGCCCAGGGGACGATTCGTACCTCACCGCGGATGCCGTGGGTGTTGACAATTTCGCCGCAGTCTAAAAATTCCTGAATGGGAACGCACCTCCAAACGGTAAAAGCCGGCGGGCTGTCCCGCCGGCTTTTCAGAGTCAGTCTACGATATCGACTGAGATCTTTTTGCCCTGGCGCTGGGCCACCGAGCGCATCAGCGCCCGGATCTCCTTGGCGATTCGGCCCTGACGGCCAATCACCTTGCCCATGTCGCTGGGAGCGACCCGGAGCTCCAGCACCGTCTCGGCGGGCGTCTCATATTCAGAGACGGACACCGCGCCGGGATCGTCCACCAGGCTGCGGGCGATATAATTGAGCAATTCCTTCATGTGGCCTCCAAATCGCGATTACAGGCCGGCCTTTTTCAGCAGATCGCGCACCGTATCGGTGGGCTGAGCGCCGGTCTTGATCCAGGCCTGGGCCCGCTCCACATCAATGTTGACGGCGGCGGGGTTCTGGCGGGGGTCATAGGTACCCAGCTCCTCGATGAAGCGGCCATCCCGGGGATAGCGGGAGTCGGCGACCACAACGCGGTAGAAGGGGGCCTTCTTGGCGCCCATGCGGCGCAGTCTAATCTTAACCATCGTATATTCACCTCCAAAAGTTGTTTATCATTTATGGTAAATGTCCCGGAAAGGACAGAACCAACATGGTCAATTATCTTTTTGCTTAAATACCAACACAAGCCCGGCAAAGCTTGCAGCTGCCGCCAGCACGGGATACATGACCCGGCCCACATCGCCAACCACGGGAATCCAGGGATCAATGATGCAGACTAGGGTGATCTGAATGCCGATCAGGATGAGCGCGATACCTTGAAGCCACCGTTTCATACCGTACTACCTCCTTAGAAAGGCATTCCCATGCCCTTAAAGCGCCCGAACAGTCCCTTAGCCTTTTTGGGGTTGGAGAACTGCCGGGTAAACTGTTGGATCATGTCGAACTGCTTCAGCAGGCGGTTGACATCCACCACTTGGGTGCCGGAACCAGCGGCGATGCGCTTTTTCCGGCTGGAGTTGAGCACGGAGGGGTTTTCCCGCTCAAAGGGGGTCATGGACTGGATAATGGCTTCAATGCGCTTGAGATTGCCCTCGTCCACCGACAAGTCCAGCTTTTTTCCACCCATGCCGGGGAGCATCCCCATGATATCCTCCATGGAACCCATACTCTTGAGCTGAACCAGTTGGTCGTAAAAGTCGGCCAGGGTGAACTTGTTTTTCCGCAGCCGCTCCATCTGTTCGGCGGCTTTTTTGGCGTCCAGATTCTGCTCCGCTTTCTCAATAAGGGAGAGCACGTCGCCCATACCCAAGATGCGGCTGGCCATACGGTCGGGGTGGAATACCTCCACCGCGTCCAGCTTTTCGCCGGTGCCGGCGAATTTGATGGGCTTGCCGGTGACGGCCCGGATGGAGAGAGCCGCGCCGCCCCGGGCGTCGCCGTCCAGCTTGGTGAGCATGACGCCGTCGATGTCCAGCGCGTCGTCAAAGGCTTTGGCGGCGGTGACCGCGTCCTGGCCGATCATGGCGTCCACCACCAGCAGAATCTCGGTGGGGGTTACGGCTTCTTTGACCCGGCGCAGCTCGTCCATCAGCGCTTCATCCACGTGGAGCCGCCCGGCAGTGTCCAGAAACACCATATCATTGCCGTGCTTTTTGGCGTGTTCCACCGCAGCCTTGGCAATGTCCACCGGGTCGATCTGCCCCATTTGGAACACCGGGATGTCCAGCTGCTCGCCCACTACCTCCAACTGCTTGATGGCGGCGGGACGGTACACATCGCAGGCGGCCAGGAGGGGCCGCTTGCCCTGCTTTTTCATCAGGCCCGCCAGCTTGGCGCCGTTGGTGGTCTTGCCGGCGCCCTGAAGGCCCACCAGCATGACAATGGTGGGGGGGGCGGGGGAGATGGCCAGTTTGCTGCCGCCGCCCATGAGGGAGGTCAGTTCCTCATTGACGATCTTTACAATCATCTGGGCGGGGGTGAGGGATTCCATCACGTCCTGGCCCACGGCCCGCTCGGTGACCGAGGCCACAAAGCTTTTAACCACCTTGAAATTGACGTCCGCCTCCAGAAGGGCCATTTTGATCTCCTTCATGGCCTCCTTCACATCGGCCTCGGACAAACGGCCCTTGCCCCGCAGGCGCTTGAACACGGCGGACAGCTTATCGGTGAGACTTTCAAATGCCATAACAGTTACTCCTGCTCCAGTTTGGCCACATTTTCCTTGATAGTCCGGGCCAGCTCATCCAGCATGGCGTCGCTGTAGCTGCGCCGGTCAACAGACTGGAGCAGCTTGTCGGCGGCCTGGTCAATGGCGGCGATAGCCGCCCGGGACTGCTGGAAACGGCGGATAATGTGGGTTTTGTCCTCAATCTCCGTCATGGATGCCTCGGCCCGGACGATCACATCCCGCACGCCCTGGCGGGAGATGCCGTAATTCTCCGCGATCTCAGCCAGGGACAGATCCTCATTGTAATAGAGGTCGTAGAATTCCCGCTGGCGCTCAGTGAGCAGATCGCCGTAAAAATCAAACAGCATGGCCATACGGTATGCCTGATTTTTCATGGAATCCCGCCTCCACAAAATAATGTGTAAAGTTTATTAGCTTTACAATGAGTTACTATACCACAAACGATCTCAAAAGTCAAGGAGAAAATGCCTGGATTTTCCGGGAAACGGGGAAAATTTCAGAAAAAATTGGAAAACCTTTCAAACGGGGCAGGTTCCCCTGCTGTTCCGGCATTGACAAGCGGAGAGTGCACGGCGTATGATGTACATCGGGCCGGAAAAGGCCGGTCTGGAAATAACGCATCACGGAAGGGCGAAAGGGCCGGGCATTAAAAGCCTAGGCAGTGTGCTCATTGAGGAGGGACGCCGTATATGGGGAACATTTATACATCAATAGACCAGCTGATCGGCCGTACACCGCTGCTGGAACTTACCCGGCTGGAGCGGGCAGAGGGGACGGGGGGCCGGATTCTGGCAAAGCTGGAATATTTCAACCCTGCGGGGAGCGCAAAGGACCGGGTGGCTAAGGCCATGCTGGATGACGCCGAGGCCAGGGGGATACTGAAGCCGGGCAGCGTTATCATTGAGCCCACCTCGGGCAACACCGGGATCGGGCTGGCCTCGGTGGCGTCAGCCCGGGGCTATCGTGTCATCATTGTTATGCCCGATACCATGAGCATGGAGCGGCGGCAGCTGATGAAGGCATATGGAGCCGAGCTGGTGCTCACTGAGGGGGCGAAGGGAATGGCTGGGGCCATTGCCAAGGCGGAGGGGCTGGCCCGGGAGATTTCCGGCAGCTTCATTCCCGGCCAGTTTGTCAACCCGGCCAACCCTGCCGCCCACAGGACGTCCACCGGGCCGGAGATCTGGGAGGATACCGATGGCCAAGTGGATATTTTTGTGGCTGGAGTGGGCACCGGCGGCACCATTACTGGAGCAGGTGAATATCTGAAGGGGAAAAACCCCAAGGTGAAGGTGGTGGCGGTGGAGCCCGCCGGCTCCCCGGTTTTGAGCAAAGGAACCCCGGGAGCCCATAAAATCCAGGGGATCGGTGCGGGCTTTGTGCCCCAGGTGCTGAATACCACTGTGTACGATGAGGTTATCACCGTGGAGGATCAGGACGCCTTTGCTTTGGGCAGAAGAATGGGGCGGCTGGAGGGTATACTGGTGGGCATTTCCTCCGGGGCGGCCCTGTGGGCGGCGGTGCAGCTGGCCAAGCGGGCGGAAAACGCGGGCAAAACGATTGTGGCTGTTCTGCCCGACGCCGGGGAGCGCTACCTGTCAACGCCCATGTTCACGGAGTAGGGCTGGTTTATTGGTTTGAATAGTATGGAAACACCCCTGCCTGGGCGGGGGTGTTTCCATGTTCAGAAAAAATTTACCGCTCCAGGCAAAATAACAGGTGTCAAATGGCGGCCCATGATGTATAATACTGGTTTAGAACAATCTGCACCAATGAGGAGGAAGGCTATGCAGCAGCATTGGAAGCGGCTGGCGGACGGCGTGGAACTGTCCGCAGTCCGGACGGACAAGTTCAAGACCGGCCTGTTGGCCGTGACCCTTACCATCCCCCTGAGCGGGGAAACCGCCACCGCCGGGGCGCTGATCCCGGAGGTGCTCAGCCGGGGCAGCAGGAACCACCCGGATATGGAGCGGCTGTCCGCTGCGACGGATGCGCTGTACGGCGCTTCTTTGGGCCCGGCGGTGCGCCAGCGGGGGGAGAGCCAGTGCGTCAGCTTTTTGAGCAGCTTCATTGACGACCATTATGCCTTGGATGGATCGGCGGTGCTGGAACCGGCCGCCGCCTTGATGGGAGAGGTTTTGCTGGATCCCGTGCTCCAGGAGGGGGCATTCCGGCGGGATTATGTGGAGTCGGAAGGGGTCAACCTGGCCGACCGTATTGAGGCGCGGGTGAATGACAAGCGTGGATGGGCGGTTTTCCGGCTGATACAGGAGATGTGCGCCGGGGAGGCCTATGCCGTGGATAAGCTGGGCAGCGCACAGCGCGCCCGGTCCATGACGGCGGAGCGGCTGTGGGCGGATTACCGGGCGCTGCTTTCCCGGGCCCGGGTAAATTTTTACTACGGCGGCGCCGCCCGGCTGGAACGGGTGGAGGATGCGGTGCGCTGCGCCTTTGCCCCGCTGCTGACGGGGCGGGACGCCCCTGTGCGCTGCCAGGTGGAGGCGGAGCCCAAGGGGCCTGTGCGCACGGTGACCGACGCCATGGACGTGACCCAGGGCAAGCTGGCTATTGGTTTTCGCACCGGCGGGATTACCATGGCCAGCGATGATTACCCGGCCCTGGTGGTGTGCAATGCCCTCTATGGCGGCAGCGCGAACTCCAAACTGTTTCTGAACGTGCGCGAAAAGCTGAGCCTGTGCTACTATGCCTCGTCCATGCTGGATAAGGTAAAGGGGCTGATGGTGGTGTCTTCCGGGGTGGAGTTTGCCCAGTTTGACCGGGCACAGGAGGCGATTTTGGATCAGCTGGAGGCGGTGCGGCGGGGGGACTTTACTCAGGAGGAGCTCACCGCCGCCATCCGAACAGTGACGGGCAGCCTGCGGGGCCGGCAGGACAGCCAGGGGCAGATGGAGGACGACCGGTTGACCGGCGTACTGTTCCACGCAGCGGCCGGGGAGGACGGGGAGCTTATCAAGGCGGTGGAGGCGGTGACGGCGGACCAGGTGGCCGGGGCCGCCCAAAAGCTGAAGCTGGATACCATATTCCGCCTGACGGGGAAGGAGGGCTGAGGTGATGGACAAGCTGGAATATACCGCGCTGGGCCAGAGCGTCTGCCACTGCCTGTTGCCCAATGGACTGAATATCTACGTGGATGTGAGGCCGGAATACGCCAAGCAGTTCGCTTTTTTTGCCACCCGTTACGGCGGGATGGATCTGCGCTTCCGCGGGGAGGACGGGGAATGGCTGGACACCCCGGCGGGGGTGGCCCACTTTTTGGAGCACAAGACCTTTGATACCGAGGATGGGAACGCCCTCCAGCGCATGGCGGCCAATGGGGTGGACCCCAACGCATTCACCTCCGCGTCCATGACGGGCTACTATTTCGACGGTGTGCGGGGCTTTGAGGAGAATCTGCGCACCCTGCTGTCCTTCGTATCCGTGCCTTGGTTCACCCCTGAGAGCGTGGCCAAGGAGCAGGGCATTATCGCCCAGGAGATCCGCATGTGCGAGGACGACCCCAACGACGAGGCGTATTATGGCCTGCTGGAGGCAATGTACGTCAGCCATCCCGTGCGAAACCGAGTGGCGGGGACGGTGGAGTCCATCTCCTGCATCACGGCGGATACCCTGTACCAGTGCCACCGTGCGTTTTACCGGCCGGGAAATATGGTGCTGTGCGCGGCGGGAAACATTGATCCCCAGCGGGTAGCGGACATCGCCCAGGAGGTGCTGCCGGGCGCGCCCGCCCCGGCAGTGGCGGTAGACCATGGGCGTCCGGAACCGGTTCAGGTGGGGAAGCATGACACGCGAAAGACCATGGCGGTGTCCATGCCCCTGTTTGCCTTGGGCTTCAAGGGGACGCCTGCGGTTGGGGCGGAAGGCCTGCGCCAGCGGCTGGTGGCGGAGCTGACATGCGATATGCTGTTCAGCCCGTCCGCGCCGCTCTACAGCCGTCTCTATGAGCAGGGGCTCATCAACAGCTCCTTTGGCAGCTTCTATTCCTCCGGCCCGGGCTGTGCGTTTGTTGTGGCGGAGGGAGAGAGCCGGGACCCGGAGCGGGTGCGCGGCGAGGTGCTGAAGGAGGCGATCCGCCTGGGGCGGGAGGGCATTGACCCCGCGCTGTGGGACCGGCTAAAACGGGCGGCCTACGGCACCATGGTGCGCCACCTCAATTCCATGGAGGACACCTGTGTCGAGTTGGCTGAGGCCCACTTCAACAGGGAGGACTACCTCAGCTTTCCCCAGGTGTTCCAGAGCATTGAGCGGGCGGACGGGGAAGCCCTGCTGCGGGAATGGTGCGTGGAGGAGCGCACTGCCCTGTCCGTCATTTTGCCGGAAGAATAGATAAGACATAGAGGGGAATGACCATGACAAATACCGTTTTTTTCCCCGGCCTGGGGCTGGAATTTGAACTCAACCGGGTGGCGTTCACCGTATTCGGTCACAACATTTACTGGTATGGCGTCATTATTGCGGCGGGCTTTCTGCTGGCGGTAATCTACGGCCTGCATATCGCGCCCCGGTTTGGCATGGACCCGGATAAGATTACCGACGCTATTTTTGTGGTGGTGCCCATGGCCATCATCGGCGCCCGGCTGTATTACGTGATTTTCAATCCGGCGGTGTGCCTCGGTGCGGACGGCTCCTTCAGCTTGCTGAGAATGATCGCATTTTGGGACGGGGGGCTGGCCATCTACGGCGGCGTCATCGCTACGGTGGTCACCGCCGTGATCTACTGCCGGGTACGGAAGATCGACTTCTGGAGCGGCATGGACGTCACCGTCTACGGCCTGCTCATCGGCCAGCTCATCGGGCGTTGGGGAAATTTCGTCAATGTGGAGGCCTACGGCGGGCTCACGGAATTGCCCTGGCGGATGTGCTCCAGCTCCATCGCCAATGAGCTGTGGCGGGATGGATTTTTGGAATCTGAGCAGATGTACCAGAGCGTTTTGGACGGCACGCTGGGGGTCCACCCCACCTTTTTGTATGAGTCGCTGTGGAACCTGCTGGGGTTGGCGCTGCTGATCCTGCTGATGAAGCGGGGAAGAAAGTTCAACGGGCAGATGTTTCTCAGTTACGTGATCTGGTACGGCCTGGGCCGGGCGGCCATCGAGGGGCTGAGAACGGACAGCCTGTATTTCTTCGGCACGCCCATACGCTCGTCCCAGATGCTGGGCATCCTGTCGGCGGCGGTTGGCATTGGGCTGTATGTGGTCCGGCGCAGGACCGCCGGTCCTGCGCTGCCTCCCTTCCGGGCCGCAGACGGAGTGGGGGAAGAGAGGAAAACAGGCGAGGGCGCTCCGGCGGAAGAGGCTGGACCAGAGGAAACGGTCCCCATCCAGCCCGTCCCGCAGGAGGAAGAACATAAGGAGGAGAAGAAAGATGGCGGCGACACGGATTGACGGCAAGGCCCTGGCGGCCAAGCTGAAAGAAAATGTCCGGGCGGAGGCGGCGGTCCTGCCCAGGAAGCCCGGCTTGGCGGTAATTTTGGTGGGGGACGACCCGGCCTCCCGGGTGTATGTGACCAGTAAGCGCAAGGACTGCGAGGAGTGCGGCTTCTATAGCGAGGAGTACGCGCTGCCCGCCGAAACCACCCAAAAACAGCTGCTGGAGCTGGTGGCGGAGTTAAATGGGCGGGCAGACATTGACGGCATTCTGGTTCAGCTGCCCCTGCCCAAGGGGCTGGACGAGCGGGAGGTGCTGCTGGCTATCGACCCGGCCAAGGATGTGGACTGCTTCCATCCGTATAACGTGGGGCAGCTTACCATTGGAACGCCGGTGTTCCAGCCCTGCACCCCTGGCGGCGTGATGGAAATGCTCCGGGAGTACCACATCGACCCGGCGGGGAAGCGGTGCGTGGTGCTGGGCCGGTCCAACATCGTGGGTAAGCCCATGGCGCTGTTACTGCTCCACGCCCACGGCACGGTGGTGATGTGCCACTCCAGGACACCGGATTTGAAGGAACTGGCCGCTTCCGCCGATATTCTGGTGTCCGCCGTGGGCAAAACGGGGCTGGTCACCGCGGACATGGTAAAGGAGGGGGCGGTAGTCATCGACGTGGCTATGAACCGCAACCAGGCGGGCAAGCTGTGCGGCGACGTGTGCTTTGAGGAGGCGGCCGCAAAAGCGTCCTACATCACACCAGTCCCCGGCGGCGTGGGGCCCATGACGCGGGCTATGCTGATGAAAAACACCCTGACGGCGGCGAAGCTGCACCAGGGCGTATAGGCGGCACTCAGGTTCACAGTGCGGGCGGCGTAGGCCGCCCGCACTGCTTTGTCAAAAAATTTCCTGCGCTGTCAACAATTTGGCCGCCTCAATTGTGTAATAGGCAGAGAGACGAGAGGAGGTGATCCCCGTGGTACGGCATGGTTGGTCTCAAGAGGAGCTGGCCGGCCTCTATGGGCGGCGCTTCGGCATGGTCTACCAGATCTGCCTGGTGCTGATGAAAAACGTACCCGACGCGGAGGACGCCGCCCAAAACGTCTTTCGCAGGGTGATGGAGAGGGATCAGACCTTCCGTGATCCGGAGCACGAGAAGGCGTGGCTCATCGTCGCCGCCCGAAACGAGTGCCGCAACCAGCTCAAACACTGGTGGCGCACCCGGCGGGCGGGGGAGGAGGCGCTGGATTCCCTTGTCTGGGAGCAGCCCCGTGACCGGGAAGTGTGGGATCAGGTGGCGGCCCTGCCCGGACCCCAGCGGCTGGCGCTCTACCTCCATTACTACCAGGGCTACACCACCGGGGAGATAGCGGACATGCTGGGGGAGAATCCTTCCACCGTGCGCTCCCGGCTGGTACAGGCCCGGAAGAAGCTGAAACTCAAGATGGAGGAGGAAGGCTATGGACAGACATGAGCTGAACAGGATGTTCGATGGACTGGCCCCAACCCAAAAACGGGAGCGGGAATTGCTGCGCCAACTCCTCCGGGATGACGCGAGGAGGAAACGTCCGATGAAAAACTGGAAACGAGTTGTGATAGGTATGGCAGCGGCGGCGCTGCTGGTAACGGGGGCCGCGGCGGCGGTAGTTCTACCCGGGCTGAATCAAAGATTCCTGGAGTACCTGAACGTGGAGCCGGAAAATTCCGGGGCGGTGGCCGAAGCGGAGAATTTGCTGTACCCCGGCGCTATGGCGCTGGACATCACCAAGGAGAATAATGGGGCGGCGCTCCATGTGACCCAAGTGCTTCGGGACCGCGACTTCGTGATGATCCTGGCGGACTTCATTGCCCCGGAGGGGACACAGCTCTACATGGGGGAGGCCGATCCCCCCGGTATCAGCACCTCTAAGGGATTGAACAATGGCAGCGGGGAAGCGGTGGATTTCCTGGACGGGGCGGGGGAGCCCTTGGGGAAGGACGGTCTGGTGGGCTTCTACAGTTGGAAGGTTCTGGAGGACGACGACCCCATGGACAACCACGTTCCGCTCATGTTCACGCTGAGTCCCCAGATGAGTGAGAGCGCCGCAGTATGGAACGCGGCGTCCCTTCGGGTGCCGGCGGTGAATCTGGGTTACTATGACCTGGAGCAGCAGAAAGAGATAACCGTTTATTCCGGAAACTGGTCCTTTGAGGTTCCGCTGCCCCAGAAGGAAATCGGATGGGCCATGCAGGCGGATCAGGTGATTGGAGAACTGGACGGAGCCGTCATGACGGCGGGAGAGCTGTATCTGTCGCCCATGACCCTTGAGCTGAGGCTGAGCCGGGAGGGTGGCCTGGACTTTGGGGCGCCGCTGGACGAGAAGGGCGAGGCGGCGTACAGCCGCTGGCTATCCATTGGAAATGATGTAAGGCGGATTACCTTGATAACTAAGGAAGGGGAGGCCATTCCTCTGGAACTGTGCAGTGGCGGCGGAGGAATTGACTTCAATGAGAAGGTGGTGGTTCACCGCCTGTCAAAGATCACTGATCCTGCCAAATTCCAGGGCGGCACCTTGACGATTGAGTGGGACTTCACCCGCAATTCCGAGGAATCCGGGTCCGTCACCATTCCGCTGGACGCTCTGGCCCCGGTGGAACCCTGAGCAAACAAAAAGCCCGCCCGGTCAAACA
>OFFE01000477.1_pt1 | contig 34280 bp, 28 predicted proteins | sample 1521371 | NCBI WGS metagenome assembly OFFE01 (sample SAMEA3504131, study PRJEB24116) | mouse gut metagenome | biome: mouse gut; feature: mouse-associated habitat; material: faeces | place: Denmark | collected 2011 | reverse complement strand
GGAGCCCTTGCCATATTCCGGCTTCTCTATGACAGAGACCGAGCCGTGATACACTATTTTATTCATGGTATCCTTCGAGTTCCTTTCTTTCCTGAAGCTTTCTGGGACTGTAAAAGATATAATCCGAGTCTATTATATCGCTGGTGCGATATGATTGCAAGAGGAAACAATAATATGAATTGCTAAATCACCTCTTTCCTGATATAATGAGCGTTAGCATCATAAAAAAATCCAGAGAGGAGGTTCGCTTTCCATGTATTATCTGATGAACAAGGATGCCGTCGCCGCATCTTTCCATAAAGAGAACAGCAGATGGATGCTGCTGCGGCAGGATGCGGAACTTCCTCTCGGGAGATTTGAGATCAATACATGGCTGGAAGACAGAAAGGCCTATAAGCATAACCGTCACTTGAAGCGGCTTATGATAGACTGCGGATGCGAGACCACGGAAGGATTCATAAAGATTACGCATGCCGCGTCCATCAATGACTCCTTCTGGATAAAGGAAGAGAAAGAGGATGTCCGCTGGGATGATATCTCTTTTTACAGAAATGATTTCGACGCCACGATTTCAAAACTGGCATTCGAGGGCCTGGGATTATATGGCGTACAGTTGAGCAGCACTTCCCCGGAGCTGACCACGGACGGATCCTTTCGCAAATGCTGGAGAAAGGAAGAGGGGGAAATCTATCTCTACAAGAGAGGGATTTCTGGCGCTTTCAACGCAGGACTGGAGCCATACTGCGAAGCGCTGGCCTCTGAAATCGTCCGGAAAGCGGACCCAACAAGCGTCCGATATTCCGTATTAAGGCTCCATGGGGAGACGGCAACAAAATGTAAGGCTTTTACCAACGAGAAGATTGGCTTTACCCCGTTGAGGAAATTGGTAGACCGCAGCATTACCCTGGACGGGCTCCTGGACTTCTTTGACGCGCTTGGATGCAGGGAGCAATTCCAGAGGATTCTTGTCCTGGATGCGGTGATATTTAACGTAGACAGACATCTGGGGAATATTGGCCTCCTGGTAGATAATGACACACAAAAGCCCCTTGGAATCGCCCCGAATTTTGATTTCAACCTGTCCATGCTTCCCTATGTGACAGAGGAGGAATTTGAACGGATTGGGACGAAGCTTCTGGATTACAGCCCCGCCTTGGGCAATGATTTCACGAGGACAGGGCAGGAAATGCTGACCTCAGAAATCAGGAGAGAGTTGATGAATCTACAGGGATTCCGGTTCTCTTTCCGAGGCAACAGAGAATTTGGGCCGGCAAGGGTGCAGGCGCTGGAAAACATGGTGGACAGGCAGATCCAGGCCATCCTCAGGGGGGAAATCCTTTATACCAGAGATGTCTTCATACCCGGAGAAATCCCCCGGGGGAGCGCGCAGGAAGGCGATCCCTTCGACAATGCCGACGAACTGAGGGCCGCCGCTGCCCTTGCCGCAAAATTGAAGGAGACGGGCTGTTTTTCTTCCGTTATGGAGGAGATTGAGGAAGACAATCATGTAATCGTCATCGCCACGCTGTATGAGAAGGGGGATTTCATCAATCTGAACATCCGCATGGACGGCATGGAGGTTTCCTGCGATAAGAATGGGATTGAAACAGGAACGGATGAACTCTGCCGCGGATTTCAGGCGTTCCCGGAGGCATATGGCATGATTCGCAGAATCGTGGACGGGACAGGCTGTATGGGAAGAGGGATGCGAAAAGGAGAAAAGGCAGAGGTATGAAGAAGATTTCCCTGGAGGAACTGCAGAAGGAGAGCCGGACGGAATCCTATCCGGAGCAGTACCGCTACATCTGCGGCCTGATCGAACAGCAGAGAATCACGCCTGTGAAGAGTTCCCCGCGAAACGGGAAGAAGCCTGCCCTCCATACGAGCTACTGGCTTGCGGAGGAGAGGCCGGATTACGGAGAGGAGCTGGAGGAGCTGCAGTTTCGCACAGTGCCTGCCATCCGGACCGACTATTATCTGAATCACCCGGAAGTCTACCGGGAAGAGCGGAAATGGGTCAGGCTCCTGAACCGCTTTTTCCTGGAGCAGGGCGAGGCGGGGAGCCGGAACCTGCCCTATGTGTCCCTGAACGAGCGCAGCTTCCGGATATGGGGCAGGGAGAAATTCCTGCAGAGGGAGCAGGGGAGGAAAATCCTGGCCCACTGCGGAATCAGTCTGGAGGAGCTGCATGTCTACCGCACCACAGAGCCTCTGGCCTATTACTCCAGCACCCGCCAGGTTCCCCAGACCATACTGATCCTGGAGAACAAGGACACCTTCTATACCATGCGCAGGTGGCTGATGGGGGAGGGAGAGGCAGCGCAGGGAAACACCGGGGAACCGCCTTTCCACAGGATATTCGGCAGCGAAATAGCCACAGTCATCTACGGCGCGGGAAAGGGGATCCTGCGCTCCTCCCAGGACTTCCGCTTCTGCGTGGAACCCCATATCAACCACCCGGAGAATGAAATCCTGTATTTCGGAGATTTGGACTACGAGGGGATAGGCATCTATGAAAGGCTGGCCGCGCTTTTCGCAGCCGGGGAGGAAACAGTCGAGTGTACCGGGAGACATGAGATAAAGCCATTCATCCGGGCCTACGAAAAAATGATGGATAAAGCGCGGGGATACGACAATGACTTCCTGCCCGACATGAGCGGGAACCAGAACCGAAACCTGTCGGGCCTGTTTTTTCGATATTTTTCCCATGAGACAAAAGAAGCGATGATACAGCTCCTGGAGGCCGGAAAGTACATCCCCCAGGAAATCGTGGCGATTACGGATTTTTGAGAGGGCCAGACCATGCAATATGAATTCCTGAAGCATTTCCCCAGGCGCATGAAGCATGTGGGGGCATACGCGCTCCTGTTCGCTAACAGCAGCCAGAAGACCATCTGGAAGCAGTACGGATTCCTGAAGCTGGACGAGCAGGTCAATGTCATCTTCGCCCTATTGCTCTACCTCATGGAGCAGTCCCTGAAGGAGGAGAACTGCACCATAGACGATATCGGAGCCTACATGGACAGCCTGAACATGCGCTACTTTGGCAGGAACATGAGCTATGAGGACTGCAAGAACCTGGGGGACTTCATCATCAATGTAGTCCTCTCCAACGAGGGCAAGGCCATGTATTTCGACGGATACGACTTCGAGGAGAGGGCATACCGCACCATGAACATCAGCTACGTGGCCAACCGCATCGTCTATGTGGACGCCGAGGTGCGCAGGACATCCTATTACCTCACCGAGGACGGCTACAATCTGCTGCTCTCCACCCTGGAAATCGAGAACAACATGAAGATCACCATCCACGAGATGATCTTCCGGATGCACCTGGAGAAGCAGAGCTACGACCGGGCCGTGGACGACATCAAGAACGTGTTCAACCTGCTGCGCATCCAGCTCCAGAAAATCGAAGAGGCCATGGGCCGGATCCGCAGGAATGCCCTGAGCTATTCCGTGGCTGACTACGAGTCTGTATTAGAGGCCAACCTGGACACCATCAGCGACACCAAGCAGAAGTTCCTGGGCTACAGAGAGCTTGTGAAGGCCAGGGCCAGGGAGCTGGAGGAGATGAACCTGAACGTCCGGCGGCTGGACGAGAAGGAGGAGGAGAAGCTGAGGAACTTAAGTGTGATCGAGAGCTACCTGAACCGCACCATCGATGAGCACCAGAAGATCCTGAGCAGCCATTTCGACCTGAAGGCCCTGTATACCAAAGAGCTGGAGCAGTTGTCCCAGATGTCCTTTATCCGGCGTTTCTCCCTGCGCAGCGACTTGTATGAGAAAATCCTGGAGCGCCCGGAGGGGCTGGAGCGCATGGAGATTTTCCTGCGCCCGCTCTTTGGCAACGAGCCGGATAAGATATATAATCTGAAGAAATCCACAGAGCTGCAGCGGCCCCTCCGAAAGAAGGGGGAGGACGAGGCGGGGGCTGTGATGGAGTTCGGGGACGAGCGCTGGATGGAGGAGGAAGAGCGGCGCAGGCGGCAGAAGCTGGCACAGTATGAGGATTGCGTCCTGTTCCTGCTGCGCAGGGCCCTGGAGACCAAGTCGGGAGAGGTGTCTTTGGAGGAAATCCGCCGGGCCATGGACGGGGAGGAAGCCGGGGAAAGCTTTTCCGCGCTGCTGCCCAGCGTGCAGATCTTCAAGGAGGTCATGGTGGAGCTGCTGCGGGGCAGGGAGATCGACATCGAGGTCCTGCGGGAGGAGCGGCGGAATTTCATCGGCGAGTCCTCCGGCGGCTTCCAGCTCAACGAGACGCTGCTGAACCTGATCGACGCCCACGGCCTGCCTGTCAGGAAGGTCACGGTCTATCGGATAGAGGACGGGAAGGTGATTTCCTTTGAAAACGTGCCCTACGAAGGGGGCGTGGGGAAAAATATCTGCTGCTCCAATGTGCTGCTGCGGGTGACGGTGTGAGGGGAACCAGGAAGCGAAGGAGGGGTTCGCTAAGGGATTGCAGGCCTCCCTGCGTGAGGCTTCTTCCGGCCCGGCATCAATGGCAAGTGAGAAAAGGAGAGTAACATGGCATATGAAATAGAGGACATCCGCACAAGCCAGGAGATATTCTACTACCTTCTGGAACATCATGAGCTGAGCGAGGAGGCCCAGGAGCGGCTGTTCCGCGGCTATGCGGAGAACGAGCGGATCCAGAACCTGGTGAAGTCCCAGGGGGAGGCCGCCGAGTGCGACATCGAGCGCTACGGGGATGTAGTCTACCTGATTCCCAGGGAGGACAACACCTTCCTGGGCTTCTCCAAGGCCCAGCTAAAGCAATTGCTGTGCAAATCCGGCGGAACGGACAAGGACTATTACCTCTCCCAGTTCGTCATACTGACATTGCTGGTGGAATTCTATGACGGACAGGGGGCCACCAGCAAGACCAGGGACTACATGCGCGTAGGAGAACTGCAGAACTGCGTCTCCAGCCGCCTGCGGGAGGGCGCGGAGCGGACGGAGGAGGACGGGGAGGAGGGAGCTTCCGGGGGAGGAGGGCATTCCGGCGAGGAGCGCCTGGGCCTGGCCTTCTCCAACATGATCGAGGCCTATGAGGCCCTGCGCTCCGACGAGCGCGGCTCCCGGGCCAAGACCACCAAGGAGGGCTTCCTCTACAACATCCTGAACTTCCTCCAAAAGCAGGGCTTGATAGAGTACGTGGAGGAGGACGAGATGATCAAGACCACCAAAAAGCTGGATCAGTTCATGGACTGGAACCTGCTGAACCAGAACCATTTCCAGCGGGTGCGCAGAATCCTGGAAGGAGGAAGTGTGTAAAGAACTTCTAAGCGGCCACTTAAGCGGCTGGAATCCGTTTTGTACAGGCATTCTTCCAAGCGCATCCTTTGCGCTTTGCCTTGCACCGATTGTTCTTGAAAACAGAACTGTGTTTTGTTGTATGCGCTGACTATGTCGGCGGGGAGGTATAAATGTGAGCAAAATCAACGCGGTTCGCTTGATCAACCTGAACTACAATAACAATGCCATCCGCATCAGCGATGAGACCTTCCAGCTCCACGGCGAGAGCACTTTGCTGTCCCTACGAAACGGCGGCGGAAAATCCGTCCTGGTGCAGATGATGATGGCCCCCTTTGTGCACAGGCGCTACCAGAATGCCAAGGACCGCCCCTTTGCCAGCTACTTCACCACTAGCAAGCCCACTTTCATCCTGGTGGAGTGGAAGCTGGATCAGGGGGCCGGGTATGTGCTCACCGGCATGATGGTGCGGAAGAGCCAGGAGATTTCGGATGAGCGCATGGGAGAGGGGCATTTCCAGGATGATTTGGAAATCATCAATTTCATATCGGAATACAAGACACGCTGCCAGCAGGACATCTACCATCTCCCGGTGGTGGAGAAGACCAAAAAGGGCGTGACACTGAAGGGCTTCGCCGCCTGCAGACAGCTCTTCGAGACCTATAAGCGGGAGCGCAGCGTCCCTTTCTTCTACTATGACATGAACAACGCCGCCCAGTCCAGGCAGTACTTCACCAAGCTGGCGGAATACCAGATTTATTACAAGGAATGGGAGAGCATCATCAAAAAGGTGAACCTGAAGGAGTCCGGCCTGTCGGATCTGTTCGCCGACTGCAGGGACGAGAAGGGCCTGGTGGAGAAATGGTTTCTGGAGGCCGTGGAGAACAAACTGAACCAGGACAGGAACCGGATGAAGGAATTCCAGGGCATCATGGAGAAATACACAGGCCAGTACAGGGACAACCGCTCCAAGATCCAGCGCCGGGACACTATCCGTGCCTTTGAGCAGGAGGCCGGGCAGGTGCGGGAGCAGGCGTATCATTACCGGTACGTCTCCACGCAGCTGTTGAGCCAGCGGGCCCGAATAGGAGATTTCATCCGCAGGCTCCACGGGCTGGAGCAGCGGGAAGAGGAAAAGGCCAGGGCAGTCAGGGCCAGGCTGGAGGAGCTGGCCCAGGAGCTGTGGCAGCTGGAGTACGAGAAGCTGTCAGGGGAGTTCCACGAAATCGCCCACAGGGAAAGATTCTCCCAGAGCAACCTGGAGATGCTGCGCATGGAGGAAGAGGGCCTGGAGCGGAGACGGGAGGAGATCCTGCGCAGGCTCCATGTGCTGGCCTGCGGAAAGCAATGGGAACAGGTGGAGGAATACCGCCTGGAGCTGGACAAGGAGAGGCAGCGCCTGGACTATGTCAGGGAGAAAAAGGAGAACCTGGAGCCGGAGCGGATGGCCCTGGGCGGAAAGCTCCACCAGTATTATGCCGGATGGAAGGCCCGGAAGGAAGAAGGAAGACAACAATGTCTTAAATCTGTGGAAAACCTGAATGAGGAGAGGCGGCAGGGAATAAATAAGCTGGAGGAGCTGCGGGGGACGGAAAGCGGCCTGACAGAGGAGGCCGGTGCCCTGAACGCCCGCATCCGCATGTTCGATGAAATAGAAGACAGATTCAACCAGGAATACGCGGCTGGAGCGCAGGGCACAGAATCAGCCTCTGCCATGGAGGGTGAGCAGCCTCTGCAGGCAGGCCATTCCGGCGGGGCCTGGAGCCGCAATCTCCTGGGAGAGTACGAGGCCGGAGCCCTGGAAATCAGACAGGCGGAGTATGAGAAGGAGCTGACCGCGGCGGAGGCCGGGCGGCGCAGCGCCAGGAAGGACATAGAGCAGTACAGGGAGCAGATCAAAGCCGCCAGAAGGCTGGCAGAGGACAGGCAGGCAGAGAAGAGCCGCCTGGAGTCCGCCGGAAAAGAGTCAGGCAGGGTGCTCGCGGACTACGATAAGGAGCTGGCGGAGCGGAGCGTCATCCTGCGGTACGTGAGCCTCGGGCAGGAGGATGCGTTCGACACGGAGAAGCTCCTGGCCGCCGTGCACAGAAAGCTCCTGGATGCGGACATGGCAAGGCAGAGCCTGGAGAAGGAGGCGGATGCCCTGGAAAAGGAATACCGTAGGCTGGCCCAGGGACAGGTGCTGGAGCTGTCCGAGGAATTCCGGGGCTTGCTGGAGGAGGCCGGAATCCATTTCGTCTACGGAATGGAGTGGCTTCGGAAGAACATGCTCCCCGCGGAGCGCAACCGCCAGCTTGTGTCCAGCCATCCCTTTCTCCCCTATTCCCTGATTCTATCCAGACAGGAGCTGGAACACCTGCGGGGGCTTCCGGATCAGGTCTACACCTCAGCCCCGGTGCCCATCTTGATCCGCGAGGAGCTGGAGGGCCAGGGGAGTGCCGAGGCCGGGACGGTACAGTCCTTCGGCGAACTGCACTTCTATGTATGGTTCAACGACAACCTGCTGGACGAGGAGAAGCTGAACGCCATGCTCGCCCAGCTGGATGACCGGCGGGGGAACCTGCGCAAGGCTATCCAAATCCGCCAGGCCGAATACATGGAATACGTGGGCCATCAGGAGAAAATCAAGGCGCAGAAGGTATCCAAGAGCGCCTATGACAGGATAAAAGAGGAAATCTCTGCCCAGGAAAAGGCCCTGGCCGCCCTGGATCAGGAAATCCTGCGGGGCCGGGAGGAGCTGGAAGCCCTGGAGGCCCGCCAGGCCAGACGGGAACAGGAGGCAGCCAGCCTGGACAGGGCCATCGCCTGGCAGACCAGGAGGCTTGTGGACTTTGGAAGATTCCGCGAAAGCTACCGGGAATACCGAGGCCACTGCCATGCCCTGGAGAAGATTCAGCAGGAAAAACAGCGGGTGCAAAATCTACAGAAGCTGGAGGCGGAGAAGAACGCCAGGCGGGAGCAGCTGCTGGAGACGGAGAGGAACCGCCTGGCGCTGCTGGAGCGGGAAGAACAGGCCTGCGCGGAGAAGCTGGGAATCTACCGGCAGTACCCATACCCGGAGGAGGTTTCTTCCCTCACGGAAGCCCAGGCCAGCGAAGCCGAGAGTCGCTATGAAATCATCACTGGCGGAATCAGCGCGGAGCAGAAGGAGCTGGAGGAGCGGGCCCGCACAGCCCAGAAGCGGCACGACAGGGCCCTGGAGGAGCTGAAGGACCTGGCAAAGAAGCACGGCCTGGCCCGGAAGGACTGGGAGGCGGTGCCCTATGACAAAAAGGAGGAGACCCATCAGGAAATCCTTCTGGAGGAGCAGGACAGGAAGCTGGAGAGACAGCAAGGCCTAATCCATGGAGAGGAAATCCAGTGCGCCCTGCTGCGCCAGGAAAAGGAAGGGAAGCTGAAAATCATAAAGGAGCGCTGCCATAGAGAGGAGCCTGTCCCCAGGGAGGAAATCCAGACCATAAGCTTCGAGGACGCCATCCGGACGTTGGAGTACCAGCAGAAGGAGGCCCAGAAGGAGAAGGAGCAGACGGAAAAGAAGGCCCAGGACTACAGGAGCAACCTGACCGCGCTGGCGGAATATGAGGAATTTGCTGACGAAGAACCGGATGCGGGCCAGCCCCAGGATGCGATGGAAGGCCGTAGCCAGGACTCGGCAGAAAGCGGCAGCCAAGAATCAGCAAAAGGCCGCACCCATATCGCCGTGGTCTGGGAATTCGACCTGAGCACCCTGAGCGGGGCGGAGCTCACCAGGCAGAAGGGCCTGCTGATTCGGGACTACAATGCCTGCCTGGAGCAGCGCACCCAAGCCAGGGCTGTCCTGGATCGGGCGCTGAACCGCATGATCCGCATGGAGGACTTCGGGGAGGACTTTTACCAGAAGCCCTTGGAGGCCATGCTGCAGCTGACGGAGGATGCGGAGCGCGTCATCAGGCAGCTGGACACCACCATAGCCTCCTACGACAGCCTCATGGAGAAGCTCCAGGTGGACATCTCCATGGTGGAGAAGGAAAAGGCCAAGATCACAGAGCTCCTGGGGGATTACCTGAAAGAGGTGCACGAGAATCTGTGCAGGATCGACCGCAACTCCACCATAACCGTCAGGGAGCGGCCCGTGAAGATGCTGAAGGTGGAGCCCCCGGACTGGGTGGAGAATGATAGCATGTTCTCACTGCGGCTCCAGGACTATATCGACGATGTGACAGCCAAGGGAATCGCCCTGCTGGAGGAGAACCGTAACCTCCAGGAATTCCTAGGCACCCGGATTACCACCAAAGGACTCTATGACGCGGTGGTGGGAATCGGCAACATCCAGATTCGCCTCTACAAGATTGAGGAGCAGCGGGAGTACCCCATCACCTGGGCAGACGTGGCGAAGAATTCCGGCGGGGAGGGCTTCCTGTCCGCGTTCGTCATCCTCTCCGCCCTGCTCTACTACATGCGGAAGGATGACACGGACATCTTCGCCGACCGGAACGAGGGCAAGGTGCTGCTCATGGACAACCCCTTTGCCCAGACCAACGCCTCTCATCTCCTCAAGCCCCTGATGGACATGGCGAAGAAGGCCAACACCCAGCTGATCTGCCTGACGGGGCTGGGCGGCGAGTCCATCTACAACCGCTTCGACAATATCTACGTCCTGACCCTGATAGCCGCCAACCTGCGAAACGACATGCAGTACCTGCGGGCGGAGCACATGCGGGGCTCTGAGGAGGAGACTGTGTTGGTGTCCCAGATTGAGGTGATGGAGCAGCAGGAGTTCGTGTTCTAAGGACGGGTACCGGGCGACCGCGCAAGAGATGGCGACATGGAGAAAGAAGCAGAACAGGAGAAAAACGATGAAACACGCACTGACATATGAAGAAAAGTACAAAATGATGGTGGAGACCCCTGTGAACAAGCTGATTCCGCGCCTGGCGGTGCCCACCATCATCAGCATGCTGATTACCTCGATCTACAACATGGCGGATACCTTTTTCGTCAGCCAATTGAGCACCAGCGCTTCCGGTGCCGTAGGCGTGAACTTCTCCCTGATGGCCATGATCCAGGCCATAGGCTTCACGCTGGGCATGGGAAGCGGCAACTACATGTCCCGCATGCTGGGTGCCAAGGAGCAGGACAGGGCCCAGAGGGCCTGCTCCACCGCAGTGTACACCGCTTTCTTCTTCGGCCTGCTGCTGGCAGTGTTCGGTATCTGGAACATAGATTCCCTGGTCCGGGCGCTGGGAGCCACGGACACCATCGCTCCCTACGCCAGGGACTACGGTCAGTATATCCTGATAGCCGCGCCTTACATGACCGTGTCCTTCGTGTTCAACAACCATCTGCGCTCCCAGGGAAACGCGGCCCTGTCCATGCTTGGCATCACCACCGGTGGCGTGCTGAACGTCATCCTGGATCCGGTGCTGATATTCGGGTTCGAAATGGGCATATCCGGGGCTGCCATCGCCACGATTTTCAGCCAGTTCGTCAGCTTCCTGATCCTGCTGACCCTGGTGATTCGTTCCGGAAACGTGCTGAAGCCCCATCCGAAGTTCTTCACCATGAAGGGATGGGTGTATAAGGAGATATTGTCGGCGGGGATGCCCACCCTGGGACGCCAGGGCCTGGCCAGCGTGGCTTCCGTGCTGCTGAACGTGGCGGCGTCCGGCTTCGGGGACGCGGCGGTGGCGGCTATGTCCATCGTCACCAGGATCATGATGTTCATCAACTCGGCGCTGATCGGCTTCGGTCAGGGCTTCCAGCCCGTGTGCGGCTTCAACTTCGGGGCGAAGCGCTACGGACGGGTGCTGGAGGCGTATTATTTCTGCCGCAGGGTGGCCTTCGTGTTCCTGCTGGTGATGGCGGTGGTGATGTTCGCCGTCTCCACGCCCATCATGCGCTTGTTCCGGCGGGAAGACGCGGATGTCATCCGCATAGGGGCGCTGGCGCTGAAGATGCAGTGTGTGTTGCTGCCCGTGCAGTCCTTTACCATCATCGGCAACATGCTGACCCAGTCCATCGGCTACAGCTTCCGGGCCACGCTGACGGCCATCGGCAAGCAGGGGCTGTTCTTCATCCCGGCTATCTTGATTCTGCCGGGGGCCTGCGGGATTCTGGGGCTGCAGCTGGCACAGCCGGTGGCGGATTTATTGACCTTTATTCTGACCCAGGTAATCGTGGTGATGGTGGTGAAGGAATTGAAGGGGATGGAAAAGGAGGCGCAAGGTTAGCGCCTCCCCTTAAACCACCGCCTCCACAATGGTTCTGTCTTCTATCCGTATTCGCTTCACCCCGACCATCTTCTTTTTATTGAAGTTGAAGCTGAGCATGTATCCCTTCTCCTGACGGAAATAATCCAGATATTCAAGGAGCTGTTTTTCTCCTCTTTCATTGTATTCGTTGCCATACCATATTTTGAGCTCTACTACAAACTGTTCTCCGAGATAATCCACTACCACATCTGTCCTCTTGGCATCTCTGGTCTGGGCCTCGATATAATAATTCCCGGTTCCGTTGATGATTGGCTTTAAATACAGCAGGAAGAACTTGCGCCCGTAGGCCTCGATGAACTTCTCGTCATTGTCCCCATAGATATCTGTAAAATGCTCTACGAACTTTGCCAGCACCAGCTCCATATCAAGTCGATTTCCCGCAATGAACTGATTCTTGCTGCCCTGGCTATAGAAATACATGTCGCTTGTCACAGCCTCTTCCGCAATAAATAGATCCAGCAGATACATCTCGAAGATACGGTTCGCCACAGCTACATATCCGTTTTCTTCTTTTAGAAATCCGAACATAAGCCCCAGGTCGATGGACTTTTCAGCCGGACTGAAAGGTATCTTCCTGCCCTGGTACAGAATCTGCTCTATCATGTTCCGCAAATCCGGATACATATCGAATTGTTTTGTCATACTGTCAAAAAGAGGAGGCTTTGATTTTAAGATAATTTTGACTGCCTCAACGATGCCCTCCTTTGTCCAGATGCTTCTTTTATCTGAAAACTTTTGCATTTCCGGCAGTTCCTCGTCCATTGTTTTGCAGACTGCTGACACCAAATAAGGGTACCCTGAAGTATATCGGTATATTTCTGTTGCTATATCCGCTATACGCATTCTGGTCTGATGGTCTGATTCATAATCCCGGAGCATTCCCGCAATCTGCTCAGCCGAAAACCCCATATCCATTGTAAACTTTGCAGCAATGTTCCATGGACTGTTATACCGCTGCTCTTCCACAGGGCGCATTTTCAGCTTCAGATTCTTGATGTCATATACACCTGCCAAGACTACGGAATGGAAGGCCGGTTTTTTTGTCCTGCTTAGGTAATACCTTCGAAGCAGCGCAAGGAAGTCGATGAATACCTGATTGTTGGAAGCGCTGTCAACCTCGTCAATCATGAGTATCACAGGCTGTTTTGACATTCCGCATATCTGACTGAATCGGGCAAACATTTCTGCCATGTCATACTGGCCGTCCAGAATCTGGAGAAATTCTTCTTTCAGCTTCGCGGAGTCTTCCACATAATCTTCCAGCGCGCCCCTAAAACATCTGATGATTCCCCTTACGAAGCTGGGCTCATCTTGGAAGACAGAGGTGGTCAGATCCTGGAAGTCAAAGAGCAGTACCAGGTAATCTGTCTTCAAATAGTCGGCTAGGAGGAGCAATGTGGTCGTTTTACCGTACTGCCGGCCTCGGTTGATGATGAAATAGGTGCCTCTTTCGATGTATCGCTCTTTTATGGTTTTTAGGCGCTGGTCGAGGTTTACCATATAATGGATACTGGGGCTGCATTGGCCCTCTGTATTGAAATACTTCATTCTGCTCCTCCCTCTGTCGGTGCTAAGATGGGTTACGCTGTAGATTCATTTTATCATTGTGTTTTGGTGGTGTAAAGGTGAAAAGTAAGATTGTATGGTTTTGCGACTTTGGGACAAAAAAGTTCGCCTTAGTGGCATGTAAGGCGAACTTTTTGTGCTCTAACCTTTAGAAACACTTCTGGCTCCAGAAAAGAAAAACCTCCCAAAAGGGCGTAAAAGGTTCTTTAAGATAGCAATATTCAGCAATACACATAGAGAATTGTGCGAAAATCCATTAAAAATGTCAGAATCTCCAAATATTGAGAAAAATAAAATTAGGCTTGCATTATAATGGATTTTGTTTTAAGATGTAAAATATAATAAAAAGTTCGCCTTACATGCCACTAAGGCGAACTTTCCGGAGGTATGACTGGGCGACAGGGCAGTCAATGACAGCAGAGAGGTGGAAGATGCAGGGGATGGCTGATGTGGGATGCCATAGGAAGCCGAAGCAGCTTCCTACGGACGAGTACAATAGAAAGCAAAAGCAGCTTTCTATTGTCAAATATTATGATGAAATGCGCAAACTGGGCTGCTTTACCGTGCGGGACGTGGCTGATATGGTGGAGGAACAGTCCACTGTCACCTATGTGGTGAACGATTACCAGCGGAGGGGCTACATCGACAGGATACACCGAAATCTCTATGCCGTGATGGACAGGGAGTCGGGACAGCCGTTGCTGACGCGGTATCAGATTGGCAGCAGGCTCTTTCCGGATGCCTATGTCGCGCTCTACAGCGCTTTCGAGGCATGGGGCTATGCGCCCAGGGACTTTGGCGAGGTGTATGTGGCCACGGAGAGCAGGTTCACGGACTTTCGGTATAATGGGGTCTTCTACCGCCAGGTGAAGCGGAGGGAGGCTGACGTGGAGCAGGTGGGCGGCGCTCTGGTGACTGGTCTGGAGCAGACGGTGGTGGACAGCATCCATAATTGTGAGAAGGTCGCCGGGCTGGAGAGGATTGCGGAGTGCATCATGCGGCTGCCGGTGCTGGATTCGGACAAGCTGTTGGGGTGTTTGGAGAGGTATGGGAAAGGGTTCCTTTATCAGAAGTGCGGGTATGTGCTGGAGCAGATGCAGGAGTATGTGAGGCTGCCGGAGGCGTTTTACCAGGAATGCCGGAGATGCTGTCCTAGTACGGTGCGGTATGTGGGGAAGGGGACGGGGGAGTTGGTTTATTGCAAGGAATGGGGGATTTATGCGCCGTTCTTGAAAAGTAGGTCAGGGTCAATGGAGTGAAAGGGAAATCTATATTAGGGAGTCAGAAAACTTTGTCTATAAGGATAAAGGGGAAGTGCAAGGAAAATACTGCTAATATAAGGATAGCGATGCTGGGTCAGAAAAGGGTTCCATCCAGAGAGGGCGGTATCGAAGTAGTGGTCGAGGAGTTGGCGGTTAGAATGGTTTCATTAGGATATGATGTGACCTGCTATAACAGACGAGGTCACCACGTGAGTGGTAGGCAATTCGATGGTAGAACCCCAAAGAAATATAAAGGAATCAGGCTAAAGAATGTTTTTACATTAAATATAAGAGGGTATGCAGCAGTAACATCTAGCATAGTTGGTGCATTTTATGCTGCATTCGGTAAATATGATGTTGTCCATTTTCATGCAGAAGGACCAAGCTTTATGTGTTGGCTACCTAAGCTGTTGGGCAAGCGAGTGGTGGTGACTATACATGGCTTGGATCATAAGCGGGCTAAGTGGGGAAAGCTTGCCCGTATATATATTATGCTGGGCGAGCGGAATGCCGTGAAATATGCTGATAGAATCATCGTGTTGAGTGATAGCATAAAACATTATTTTGAGCATACCTATGGCAGGGATACTGTATTGATACCGAATGGTGTAAACAGACCTGAGATTAGAGAAGCAAAAGAAATTAAGCAGTTTGGCCTAAAGAAAGATTCTTATATATTGTTTTTGGGGAGGATAGTGCCTGAGAAAGGGCTCCAGTATCTGATGAGCGCATTTAAAGACCTCAAAACTGATAAAAAGCTGGTGATTGCTGGGGGAAGCTCTGATACAGAATTGTTCTTAAAGGAACTACAAGCCATGGGAGCAGATGATAGAAGAATTATTTTTACGGGTTTTGTGCAAGGCCGGCTATTTGAAGAGTTGTACAGCAATGCTTTTTTATATGTACTACCCAGTGACTTGGAGGGAATGCCTTTAAGCTTACTGGAAGCAATGAGCTATGGCTGTTGCTGTGTGACCAGCGACATTGACGAATGTATATCGATTGTTGAAGATAAAGCCATTGTATGTAGGAAAGCGGATGTTGATGACTTGAAAGAGAAATTGCAGATGCTTTGTGATAATCCCAGAGTGGTAGGAATGTATAAGGCTCAGGCAGCTGAGTTCATATGCGGAAAATATAATTGGGATAATGTAGTCGAAAGGACAATTGAAACTTATAAAGGAATAAACAAAGGAGCTGAAATTGCCTTTCATAAAAAGAGGTAGATGGAAGGAAGTGAGCGGCCAAGTCAACAGTGGTTTGGCGAGGAATATGTCTGAAAAGATATCTGTTAAGAAAAGGAAGAAACTAAACGGGACAATCATTGTTACATATCGTTGTAATGCACGGTGCTCTATGTGCAATCGCTATAAGGCACCATCAAGGCCAGAAGAGGAAATCGGTATAGAAACAATAAAAAAGCTGCCACCAATGTATTTTACGAATATTACTGGCGGAGAGCCATTTATTCGCACAGACTTGAAGGATATTGTACGGGAGCTGTACAAATTATCTGATCGTATTGTGATATCTACGAATGGTTTTTTTACCGATCGTATTGTTGATATTGCTAAAGAATTTCCACAGATAGGCATACGTATTTCTATAGAGGGTCTTGAAGAGACAAACAATGAGATTAGGGGATTAGAAAATGGGTTCCAGAGAGGATATGAAACCCTTAAAAAGCTTGTGGAAATGGGAATGAAGGATGTCGGTTTCGGGATGACCGTGCAAGACAGAAATGCTTCTGATCTTGTACATCTCTATAAAATATCTGATGATATGGGAATGGAATTCGCGACTGCAAGCCTTCATAACAGCTTCTATTTTGTCGAGAACAGAAACATTATACACAATAGGCCCATGGTTGCCAAGAACTTTGAGGATTTGATAAATGAATTGCTTAAATCCAACAGCCCCAAGAAGTGGTTCCGGGCCTATTTTAACCATGGACTTATTAACTACATTTATGGTCAAAATAGGTTGCTTCCTTGTGATATGAGTTTCGATACATTTTTTATGGATCCCTATGGGGATGTTATGCCATGTAATGGAACGAAAGATAAAGAGGTCATGGGGAATCTGCAAAAAATGTCATGGGATGAACTTTGGAATAGTGAAGCAGCAAATGAAGTGCGCATGAGAGTTCGCAAATGTAATCGCAATTGTTGGATGATTGGGTCAGCAAGCCCTGCTATGCATAAGTATATCTGGAAACCAACAATTTGGGTCATCAAACATAAAATGAAAGCTTTGCTTAGTAAGCAGCCATATAGTATGTATGAGAATAGAATTTGCTGTGACTATCGAGATGGAAGAATTTCAAAAGAAGAACTCGATGAATGCAGTACATGTGAAAAAAACGCTATGATAAGAGATGGACTTTCCGAGAGGAGTAGGGAGGATTTAGTGACAGGAATAAGAATGGAGAATTGAAGAAATGAGCCTAAAGATGACCATAATTATTGTTGTCTATAACAAGGAAATTCAAGCTTCGATAGCATGCTGCAGTCTTCTTGAGATGGGACTCTCCAATTTGGACATCTTGATTGTGGACAATAGTGATATAAAGACAAATAATGAAGATTATTGCTGTAAGAACAAGATACGTTATCTGAATATGGGCGGTAATGCTGGATTGTCAAAAGCATATAACAGAGCAATAGATGCTTCCATGAGTAGTGATATATATGTTTTTATGGACGATGATACCGAAATTACACCTCAATATTTCAGCGCATTGGCTATAGCGCTTAAGCAGAATCCAGAGACTGACATTTTTGCGCCAATTGTTTTCGGTCAAGACGGCGTAATATATTCACCGAATGAATTCAGATTTTTGAAGAACCGCTTTAAATCATGTATCGAGGATAAAGTGCAGACGGAAAAATTTAATGCGATTGCCAGTTGTCTGGCGGTTAGGGCACGGGTTTTCTCAGCATATAGATTTGATGAAAGCCTGTTTGTGGATCAAGTAGATCAATATTTCTTCTGTCAACAAAGGAAATTGAAGATCAGATGTATGGAGTTGGAGGTTGTGATACAGCAGAATTTCTATCAAAGAGGGGAGACGCTATCAGCACAGGCCGGCTGGAGCAGGTTGAAGCTGAGGATTGTCGATGTCATGCATCATGCAAAGCTGATGGGGCATCCAAAATATTTGTTTCTTGGATACATAAAATGCTGTGGCCTTGGAGTGCAGATTGGAAGGAAGAGCCATTCACTTGGTATCGTGTTTAAGGCAGTGGGACTAGGAACACAAAGATTCTGGATGGAATGTGTTGGAGGCATATAAGACTATAAGCATAATTCGGTTTGGAGATTGTTATCTAGAGGCAAACAGGGAAGAAGTATGAAAGTTAAAAAGTCAGGATTTATATTTTATTTGTCTTATTTTTTGCTGTACATTTCACTATTTATGGGCGATGTATACACTGTTGACGGATTAGTTGACGTTGCAAGAATGATTAGACTTCTGTCATATGTATTTGTTGTTTTAGCTATATTTAATAATAAGCTAAATGTAAAAGAATGTCTTATTTTTGTGGCAATTTTCCTGCCTGCTTTTGTATATGGGGTATATACTGGTGATTTATATTGGAGTATACTGGTTTCTTTGATATATGCTTCGAAGGATGCCCATATGGATAAATTAATATCTATGAGCTTTTGGACGCTCTTTGCGGGAACTCTGCTGGTTGTTGCTTTATATGGGATGGGATTTTTGCCAGATGTATTGACAGTGAGAAACTCAGCCGTACTAAATAGCCCAGATCGCCATTCGTTTGGATTCTATCACAGTAATGTGCTTCCGCTCCTCAATCTGTACCTAGAAATATATTATATATTTTTAAAAGGAGAAAAGGCCAAGACCCTCAATATATTTGCCTTTGGAATAATCGCGTGTATCCTAAAAATATTCTGTGATTCCAGAAATGCATTTCTATTGAGCTCAGCTTTGTCCATAGCATTTCTTGTTCAGCGGACAGTAGGCTTTGGGCCTAAAATAAGGCGCCTGCTTTTCGTCATGAGTAAGTACAGCGTTGCTATAATGAGTGCTTTTTCTGTTATGATGATGTTCTTGCTTTTAAGGGGAGGAATTTGGGATTACATAGACTATTTGTTTTCCGGGAGATTCAGGACGGGGATTCTCAAGATGAGAAGAACAGGGCTGCACCTGATTAATCTGATGAGTAATGCGGAATTTGCATCAGATAATATACGACACGAGAATGGAACTTTTTTCGATACCCTGATTTTGGACAATGGATATCTGTATATGATTTTAAGATATGGGATATTGATTATATTGTTTTACTTCATCGTTTCCGCTATGCTGACGAGGAGAGCGAAGAATAATGTTTATTTATTGATAAGCTTGCTTGCTGCTTTTTCTGCAAACTTTATTGACAATGACCTTGCAGATTACTCGTTTTTGCCATTTATTCTATATGCTTTTAACGATGTAAAAATCTTTGCAAAATATAAAAATGTTCAACCTAAGGATAGGGTCATATAAGGTGAATGGAGATGAATGTAAAAGTAGTGCTTTCCTGTTACAATGGCGCTAATAATATTGAAAGGCAGTTGGACTCCATCTTCCATCAAGTTGGTGTAGATGTGAGTGTTCTGATAAGAGATGACGGAAGTGCAGATGAATCATTGAGGATTATTAGAAAGTATGCATCTTCACATCCGGATAAGAGACTGGAAATACTTGAAGGAAAAAATACAGGATATGCATGGAGCTTTTGGCTGGGACTGAGACAGGCAGGAGATGCAGATTACTATGCATTTTCGGATCAGGATGATTATTGGGATGAAAATAAGCTTATCAAATGTATTGAAAAGTTTGATGACAGGCATCCGGACACCCCTCAATTATGTTATTGTAGAATGACCAGATCGGATACATCACTTGCACCGCTAAGAGAACAGGTCAATGTGCTAAAGCCTGAACAGTTGAGTAAGAAGCTAGTACTTACGCAGACATATAATTATGGAGCCGCGACGGTTTTCAATATTTCAGCAAAGGAACTGATATGTAGAGTTTTTCCTCAAAAAGAGAATGTGCCGCATGATATGTGGTGTGGACTGATATGCTATTGGTTTGGTTCAGTCTACTATGTTGATGAGAGTCTGTACCATTGGATACGTTACAGTTCTAGTGTTACTGGCGAGGGGACAAGATTATCCGGAATAAAATATAGGGTGAAAGAGACGTTAAAAGGAAAGTCTTATATCAATGTGGCAGACGAATTGATAAATTATTACAATGATTTATTGTCTGACGAAGACAGAATATTTTTAGAAATGATGGTTCATTATCAGAATAATCTGAAATACAAATTTGAGCTATTGAGGGATTGCGAATTTAGAAGAAAATCTATATTGGGAACAGTAGTGCTGAAGATGGGAATATTATTTAATAAATTATAGGAAAGAGCATAAAAATACGGTGAAAATTATGAATAAGATTTCGATTATCATTCCAGTGTATAATGTGCAGCCATATTTAGAGCGATGTATCAAGTCGATTCTGAAACAGACATATTCTAATTGGGAATGCTTAATCATTGATGATGGTTCAACAGATCAATCCGGACAGCTATGTGACATATTTGCATCTAAAGATAATAGAGTCACGGTGTTTCATAAAGAGAATGAAGGACTTGGATTAACAAGAAACTATGGGATTGAAAGAGCTACAGGCGATTATATTTGCTTTGTGGATTCTGATGACTTTCTGGAAGAAGAGGCTTTGGATTATTTAGTAAGTACTATGGCCAAAGAGGTATGTGATTTGGTAATTGGCAACTTCTATTATCTTGACAAAGCAGTCAATCTCCCATTAACAAAGGGCAGATATGAAGGGAAAAGCGTTGAATATGAAATCATAAGTAGAATGATAGGGGGGCAGCCTGGAAGAAATGATTATCTCACAACATCAGCCTGTGGAAAACTCTATAAAAGGGAAATCATTGAAGAACATAATTTACGTTTTCTGTCGGAACGAAAGCTGATTTGGGAGGATTTGGTTTTTAATATGGATTATTTAAGCGAATGCAATTCAGTATATTTGTCGGATAAGCCTATATACAGATACTGCTATAATGCTGTTTCGCTTACACATAGATATGATAAACACAAAATTAGTAAGGTAATTGAGATGTATGAGTATATGGGAAAAAGGATACTTCGATTTAAGGCGAAAGAGGAGTTGTCTGATAGATTGAACTTTAATTTTTTGGGACATATTCGTACTTGCTTAAAGCTGGAGGCGTTTTATAGTCGAAAGAATGGAAGGAGCACAGCAATAAATAATATAAAAGCGATTTGTGCTATGCCGGATGTTAAAAAAATTGTAAATAGCGTGGCATTGAGCCGATGTACAGGTACACAAAAGATTCTCTCCATTTGTATGATAAAGGACTGGTATCTTATCGTCTATTGCCTTTGTAAGCTTCAAAACATGAAGAAAAATATTGTTTGAGTGATAGAATAAGCAATAGTTTATAAAACCCTATAGGTTCGAAGTGAGTGGATATGGGAGATAAGATGAAAATATTAGTTACAGGCGCGAATGGATATTTGGGCACGGGAGTTGTGAAACAGTTATGTGATGATGGGATAGAGGTGGTTGCTGCATGTCATTCCAGAGCGAATATGGTTGATAAAAGGGCAGAAATCAGACAGGGCGATATTTTTGCGTTTGAAGAACCATTTGAGCAATTGGGTCGGCCAGATATACTTCTCCATATGGCATGGAGAAACGGATTTGTCCATAATGACTTTTCACATATGAATGATTTACCTAAGCATTTTGAGTTTATTACGAAAATGATTGCCGGAGGAGTCGGAAAAGTAGCTGTAATCGGGTCGATGCATGAAGTAGGTTTCTTTGAAGGAAGTATTAATGAGGATACGCCGACTCATCCCGAAAGCCTATATGGCATAGCTAAGGATGCGCTGAGGAATGCTACAAAATTACTTTGCAAAAATGCGGATATTCCGTTCCAGTGGCTAAGAGGGTATTACATTGTCGGAAATAGCAATTATGGATGTTCTATTTTTTCTAAAATCACAGCGGCGGAAAATGAAGGAAAAGCTTTTTTCCCGTTTACCACGGGCATAAATCAGTGGGATTTTATCGATTATGAAGATTTTTGCAAACAGGCGGCATCTGCAGTCGAGCAGAACGAGATTAACGGAATTATCAATATCTGTAATGGTAGACCTGAAAAACTCGCTGATAGAGTTGAGCGGTTTATAAAAGAAAATGGTTATAAAATTAAATTGGAGTACGGGAAATTTCCTGACAGACCCTACGATAGCAAGGCTGTATGGGGAAATGATGAAAAAATAAAAAGAATAATGAATAAACACAGAAGATAAATATAAGATTAACAGTGTCTGAATTTTGGCTACTATTATTAGGGACAGAGGATTAGGCATAGCATGGAAAGACATAATCTAATAGATATTGTTAAAGGACTTTCAATTGCCTCAGTGGTAATAGGGCATAGCTGTTGGAATCTCCCATATAATGGTTTTGCTATAGGTCCTTTTGTATATACATATCACATAATGACGTTCATGGTTGTAGCGGGTATGTGTATGAATAAAAAGATATCTGGATGCAAGGACACGATAATAGGTCAGCAGATATCAAGGCAATGGATACTATATATGATATATAGTTGCACGGTAATTTTGTTCCACAATGCCTTCTTGAGACTAGGTATAATTTCGCAAGAAGCCTATTATGGTAGAAGAGATATAATTACAAGAATTTTTAATGCTGCTTCCTATATGACTACCGAATCTCTTTTACCAGCCTTGTGGTTTATACCGTTTTACATAGTTGCTTTGCTGGCCTTTAAACTGGCAGTGTTATATACAAAAAAAGTAGGGTTATATGTTATATGTGCTTTATGTGGAGCTGCCGGTCTTATTTTGTGCTACAAAGAGGTATATTTAATTTATCATATACAAACGGCATTGCTGTCAATACCAATTATATTAATAGGTTATAAAGCACGCAATATCATTTTGGATAAAGATATTTATGGGGGGGTAATAAGCTATGTGATTATTGATGTGGGATTGGCGCTAGGACTATGCAAAATCGTAGAAGGTTTTGGGTGTATTGACTTGGCTGTAAATGCAATTATTTCCCCGATTTTGTTTTATCCCATCACTTTGCTTGGAATAACGTTCATCCTTATTTTGGCAAAGATTATTTATAGAAATAGATTTTTAAGCAAAATAGTTGGATTGCTAGGAAAATATAGCTTTCATATTATGGCATTACATATTATCTGCTTTAAGTGTGTTGACTATGTGTATTGTGTTTTTGTGATTAAAGACACCAGTGTGCTAAGTGATTTTCCGCATTCATTTTATAATTGGATTGTATACCTGTATTGGATAGTTGGGATGGGAATTCCGGTTTTATTTGGAAAAGCTATTGAATCCATAAAAAAATATGAGAAAAACAGATATGAGACAAGACTTAATTTCAGTGATAATGAGTACCTATAATGAAAGTGAACAACAATTAGAATGTAGTATTTTATCTATCATTAATCAATCATATAAGAATATTGAATTCATAATTATTAATGATAATCCGGAAAATACGGCTCTGTCAAATTATCTGAATCATATTACAGATGAAAGAGTAAAAATCTATGAGAATGAGTGCAACTTAGGACTAGTGACAAGCCTTAACAAAGCTATTTCCTTTGCAAGAGGTAAGTATTTGGCGCGTATGGATGCAGATGACATTGCGATGCCTGATAGATTAGAAGAACAGTTAAGCTATTTGCTTGAAAATAATTTAGACATGATTGGATCTGATATACAACTCATTAATGAAGATGGCTCACTTGCTCAGAGACGAATGCATTTTCCGGTTTCGCATGAGCAAATATGCAAATATATGAGATGGGGAAACTGTTTAGCACATCCAACTTGGCTTGTAAAACAGGATGTTTATGATGCGTTAGGAGGATATAGAAATGTGAAAAGTTGTGAAGACTATGATTTTATTTTAAGGGCACTGGCAACCAATAGATTTCGGATTGGAAATTTGCCCAAAATTGAATTGCAATATAGAATTAGAAAAAACGGAATATCAAAAAGCACGGAAGGGATGCAATATGTATTAAGAAATTACCTTTCTCACAACAGAATAAACATTAATAATATAACAGAAGAAAATTTCAAAATTTATGTTGCATCTGCTTCATTCAATAAAGATGTTGCTAAGTATATGTTATATAAGGAGCATAAGAAAGCATTTAAGGAACAGAAATCCATCTCTCGGTTTTTATACATTATTTCTAATAAATTTTTTTATATTACACAAGTAGAAAAATATTGGTTGAGGAAAAGAGAAAAATGCGATGGTGTTATATAGGTTTACATAGAATGTGGCGTTATTTAAAATGTGTCATTATCTTACATAAAGAAATAGGAAACCGGACAAAGAAAACATTCGGAAAGTTCGGCAAGGATTCGACCATAATCTGCCCGTTTCTTCAACTTTCAGGCTGCAGCAGGATTTCGATTGGCCAGGGGGTTACTATATTGGATAACTGTAGGCTGGCCGTATTCGAAGAGGGAGATTCCTTTTCTATTGAAATCGGAGATAGGACATATATAAGCTATGGTTTTACTGCATTATCAGGAGGGATAGCGTATATCAGGATAGGAAAGGATGTTTTGTTTGCTTCCAATGTCCTGGTAACAAATCAAAATCATGGAATAGACCCAGAGTCAAATATTCCATATATGAGTCAGGAATTAATATCGAAAAATGTAGAAATAGGAGATGGCTGTTGGATAGGAGAAAAGGTTTGTATTCTTCCAGGTGTCAATATTGGAAGACAAGCTATAATAGGAGCAGGGGCAGTTGTGACTAAATCAATTCCTGCATATTCAATTGCTGTAGGAAATCCTGCAAAAGTGATAAAGCGCTATAATTTTGTAAATCATTGCTGGGAAAGGGTCTAAATGGAGAAAAATAAAATTTATATACCATTGCAGGGGCGCATTGGCAATCAGCTGTTTCAATATGCTTTGGCTCGAAAGATACAGTTAAATAAGTCTGATAATGCGGTAATTGTAATGGATGATTCAGATGTTCTCAGGTGTAATTGGGAAAACTCGCTTATTCACTACAACTTGCCAAATGTGGAGTATAGGCATGACAGCATTATTGAAAATGAATGTAAGGCTTCAAAAAAATATCTCTTGAGAAAAGTATATAGACTTTTTACGCGGAACAAAGATTATATAAGCAAGTATAGAAACGAACAGATATTAAATGGTCTGTTGAACAGAAATGGAATGTTTCTGTGTGAAAATGGATATATTGAGCCCAAGCTGAACTTAGAAAAGGCTATTTATCTAGAGGGATATTTTCAATCACATAAATATTTTAATGATATTAAATATGATTTATATAAATTGTTTGATGGAAATCAATTTAAAGAATTCAAGGACTATCCGGGGCTTGTAAAAATAAGAGAGCGGAATAGCGTGTGCATTAGTATTAAAGTCGAACATAATGTAGGCAATTCAATGTATGATGTATGTTCGATGGATTATTGGGAGAAAGCCATTGAATATATGATAGAAAATGTGAATAATCCGCTGTTTTTCATTTGTTCGGATAATGTGGAGTATGTCCTAGAACATTTAATTGATGCAGCAAAATATGATTATATAATACAGGATAAAAAGATGCCTGTCCATATTTCGCTGGCAGTAATGGCAGAGTGCAAGCATTTTATCATCGGAAATACTACATTTGGCTGGTGGGCGCAGTACCTATCTGTAAACCAGAATAAGATTGTGATTGCCCCTTCTAAATGGATGGCAATCGATATACCGGTTGATATTTATCAAAAAAGCTGGCGGCTGATAGAGGTGTAAAATGGGTCACGAAAGTGATAAAAGACTGATTTTTGCGAATTTGCTGTGGAGCATCATAACAGGCGCTCTCAGCTATCTCATTAATTTTTTTATTACGCCAATCATTACCAATAGACTGGGGATAGAGGCCTATGGTTTTGTGTCATTGGGAAATCAGATTATATCATATGTAAATATCATATCCGTAGGATTGAATTCGTTTGCGGCAAGATATATTGGTACTGAATATTACAGAGGAAATATAAAAAGAGCAAATTCATTTTATAGTTCGGTGCTGGGAGCCAATCTGTTCCTTTCACTGATAGTGCTATTACCAGCCGCTAGTGTTATTGCAAGATTGGAGAGGGTAATCAATATTCCTGAAAAGCTGCAGCAGGATGTTAAAATTTTATTTTTGATTTTACTCGTAAACTACTTTCTGGGCTTGCTTGGTGGTGTCTACAGTTCGATTGCATTTTTGAAGAACAAGATTAGTGGAACATCAAAAATCAAAGCGATTTCTGTAATTACATATGCTATTTTGCTGGCAGTGGCTTTTCAGTTTTATGAACTAAAAGTGTACTATGTAGCTTTGGCTAATGTGGCGGCCACTGTCATTATTGTACTGGGCAATCGATATTATGCGGGTAGAGTCGTGCCGGAATTGCATGCGAAATTAAAGAATTTCAGTGTCAATGATGTGAAGACACTGGTTTCATCTGGCATCTATAATTCGATAAATTCACTTGGCGGGACTCTAGGAAGTGGATTAGACTTATTGATAACGAACTTAATGCTATCTACAGTGGTAATGGGGCAGATTGCCATAGGAAATCAGATTGGCGGAATATTGAATATTGTGGTGACGCTTGTAGCGAATGCATTTCAGCCTAAACAACTGGAGGTATATTCAAAAAGAAAATTAGAAGAATTGACAAACTGGTTGATTTCAGCCATGAAGATGTGCAGTATCGTATCGTTGACTTTTTGGGGAGGTTTTATCTTTTTGGGAAGAAGCTTCTTTCAGTTGTGGATTCCCGGAGAAGATTGTGATTTGGTTTTTATGATTTCAGCGATAGTAATATCGGGGAATTTGATTGTGGCAATAGTGACGCCATTATTTTATGTTCCCACACTTACTGACAAAATGAGATTTGTTTGTGTCGTAACGCTGTTTTGTGGAGTGGTAAATGTTTTATCTATGTTGATATTGCTGAAGATTTTTAATGTTGGAGCGTATATTGTAGTAGGCACAACCGCAGTATTGGATATTATTACGCTAATTGTATTTCCATATATAACAAAAAAATATTTGAAAATATCAATAAAAAATATTCTTCATTTAATGATAAGACATTTTGTGTTGGCGATAGGTATAGCAATTTTATATATTAGTATTCCGATACAGCTTGAACTAAAATCATGGAGAGAGTTTTGTGTAAAAGGTATCATTTTAGGAAGCATATTTATGTGTCTGTCAAGCTTGGTGATGCTGAATAAAAAGGATAAATATCTATTAGGAAAGATGATAGCGAGAAAGCTAGGTGGAGATAGAGATGAATTACAAAAAAAGGATTCTGAAAAAAATTGATAGACTTGCGACTAAATTAGAATGTTTTGATAGACATGACTATGGCATGAAAGGTTTCCTTTCATATATGATGTCGGACAGGAAGTCTAATAATCTGACAATTTTTAGATTTAATGATGAAACCATTTTACGTAATCCAGCTAAATACTATTTTGGTAATAAGGTGGCTATTGTTTTTCAGGGGCCAGTGGTGCATGAAGATAATTTTACAGTAGATAGTATTCGAATGGTAAGAAATATATATCCTGATATCTGCATTATCCTATCCACATGGAAACATGGGTTACTTGATGATGAGAAACATGTGTTGGAGGAGGTAAAGTGCATCATAATCGAAAACGAGGAATGGGGTGACGAATTTAAGGGAAACGGTGAAAAGACGGGACATCTTAATAATCAACTTTTATCCGCTCGGGGGGGTATAAAATACCTTTTAAATAACACTGAGGTAGAATATGCCTTGAAGATTAGGACTGATTTGAGACTATATAAACCTAATTTTATACAGTATCTCTTGGATGTCTTGAAAATGTATAACGGAAAAGAACGCTTAATAAGTGTTGCGTTTTCTAATTCGTTGCCCGGAGTTCCTTTTCATTTATCTGATTTTGTTTGGTTCGGAAAAACTGAATTACTATATCAGCTTTATTCTATCCCACTTAGAACAGAGGATGAACTGAAGTATATTGTCTCGTATGTGAATAATACTGAAGAATATCTAAAATATAGAGAGCAGATTTCAAAAATAATGGACAAAGAATTTAGTGACATTAAGGAAGATATAAAGAAGATAAATTTAAAATTTATGCTTTTATACCATGAGGAAAGTTATATCGTTTACAGGTATGCTTTGTCAAGGGGTTATGCATCTGATGATATACTTGACCAATACCCGGATTTCCTTGCAAGGGAGGTGATTGTCCTTGACGATAACGATTTGATGGCATTTTGGAAAAAGAGCCTATATTCAGCTGTTCAAACAGACTATTCAATTAAAATGGAAAACAGGTTCTCGCATGCGAAATGGCTGCACTTGTATTTGAAGGAGAAAGCTTTCGGTGAATAAAGATAAAATCAAAAAAATATTCAATAAAATAGGATTAGATATATACAGACACGATAATAGGTATTATCGCACTACTTATTTGAGGCCTAAATATGCGTGTGACGTAAGAGTAAATGAACAGGATTTTTGTTTTGGAAAAAAAGTAGCAATCATTATTCAAGGAGCAATAAAGCATGAAGATGACTTTACTTTAGAAAGCGTAAAACTATACAGAAAATTGTATCCTAATAGCTTTGTCATAATATCTACATGGAGTGAAGAGCCACATGAGTATCTAAGAAAAATTGAGGCATTAGAGGCAAAGGTGATACAAAATGAAAAACCGTTGAATCCAGGACATGGATCGATTAATTACCAATTGAAGACCACCAAAGCGGCAATTGATTTAGCAGTAGAGAAAGGCTGTGAATATATATTAAAAACACGAACCGATCAGAGAATATATGGGGAGGGTAATTTATCTTATTTAATGCAGATATTGTGGGAAAACCCGCTTCATATTGAAACAAAAGCAAAAGGGAGATTGATTACATGCAGTAATGGCTGTTTTTCAGGAAGATTGTATAACATTAGTGATATGGTTTTATTTGGCTATTCTGAGGACATTCTGGCATATTATTCATGCTCAGAGGATATCAGGAATAATCCTATTATCGACCCGGGAAATGATATGGTTATGTATTCTCAGAAACGTCCAGGTGAAATTTACTTTTCTTCCAATTACATAGAATATTTAGGATTTGAATTACAATGGACGGAGGCGGATAGTTTATATTATATAAAGGAACTATTCTTGATAATTGATAATGAGGCATTGGATTGGTATTGGCCAAAGTATACAGACTCTGAGTATCGCTGGAGAGACTATTCGGGCAGAAAACTACGACAATTAACAAATAAAGACTGGAAAAGATTATAGAGATGTAATAAGAGGGGGATTCAAGATGCCTGAGAGAATTGAGGAACTAGATGTGTTAAAAGGGATAGCGATGATTCTAGTTATCATTGGACACTTTTATCATCCGCACATTTTGGCATTTGCGATTTGGTCATTTCATATGCCGTTGTTTGTGATTGTTAGTGGTCTATTTATAGGAGATTTGGCTTTTGAAGACTTGTGTATTAAGACAAAGAAGACTATTAGAAAATATATTATTGTATATGTTTCGACTTGTACTGCCATAGTTGTGTACAAGATTGGTGTTTGGCTGATAAAAGCAATAATATTAAAAAATGAACAAGCTATATCCTTTGCTGAATTGATACTAGGTTGGTTTCTTTCTATTGTATATGCACAAGGTAATGAGTTTGTGTTAGGGAATATATTAGTGCCCGCAATCGGGGGGGTATGGTTTTTAATGGCATTAATTATTGGACAGTTAATAATATGCGTATCAGCAAAAATGAAAAGAATATCTTATAGATTGGGCATAATTCTTGTAATTGTAAGTGTTTTGAAAATAATCAGTTTATACTTAGACTTGCCATTACAATTCGGCGGCGGTGCTTTGTTTGCGGTTTGGCTGTTTGTCGGATTTTTATTAAAAAAGTATAAGGATAGTTCTAATGTATATAGGCTTATTAATCCTGGTTTAGATTTACAAATAGTTATTCTGGGTGTATGGATATTTGCGCTATTGTGGGAGTTATATATTGATGTGCCATTTGACATATCATCATTGAATATAAAATTGAATATTGTTGGTTTTTTGGGCGCGCTATCAGGATCGTTATGTTGTTATTATCTAGCATGTTTTATTGTAAGAAAACAGCTGTTTGGACGGAATACACTAAGGATGGTAGGAGAAAACACCTTACTGATTTTGGCAGTTCATAGTTTTGATATTGTTTGTTTGACTCCTATTTGGGGCAGAATTGAATTAAATGCATTTATAATCATGTTAATGAGACTTGTTTTTGATGTTGTAATTGCACAGCTGATTAAAAATATAGAAAGAAATAGCAAATTGCTTAAGAGGGCATAAAAATGAAAATATTGATTACTGGTGCTGCCGGATTTATAGGATCACAATTAGCATATAGGCTGTGGAAGAGGGGAGATTCCCTTGTCCTTATAGACAACTTTTCGTATGGAAAGTTGGATAATCTGGAATTTCCAGAGCATTCTTTTGCGGGTGAAATAATTGAAATGGACATAAGAGACAGACAGGGGATAGCTGGTTTATTGAAGGAGGGAGGTACCGACTATATATACAATATTGCTGGCATTGCGCCGCTTCCAGATTGTCAACTCAATCCAGTCGAGGCAATAGATGTAAATCTTAAGGGTTTTGTGAATCTCCTAGAAAATGCGCGTAAATATGGTGTCAAAAAAGTCATTCAGGCCAGTACAAATGCAATATATGAGAATGAAACTGAATTTCCAACTGTAGAGAGCAAGTTTAAGCAGCCGACTTTGATTTATCCGAACACGAAATATTGTGCTGAGAGGTTTGCGCAGTCATTTTGCGATACTTATGGGATGAATGTTACTTGTTTGCGATTTGCTAATGTATATGGACCGCATATTGACTGCCTTAGAAAACAACCCCCTTTTGTCGGATATATGATTAGAGAGCTATACTTCGGTAGGACGCCAGTATTTCATAGTGACGGAAATCAGCGAAGGGACTATATTTACATAGATGATTTGCTCGACCTTGCCATTGCTGTTCAACTAAGCGAGGGATTTGACTGTGTTAATGTTTCGTCTAATAGGAATTATTCTGTGAATGAGATGTATAGCATTGCGCAAAGACTGATGCAAAAGTCGATAAAGCAAGAATATGCCAGTGATATTCACTATTGGGAGAAATACCCTGAATTATATGAGGGTGCATATCCCATAAAGGAGGAAATCTTAAATCATGAAATCAACAAATATTCCTTGTGTGATAATACATATGCAAAAAGAAAATATGGATGGATGCCAAAGGTCTCTATGGAAGATGGATTGAAAACAGTCATTGAAAATGAATGTGCTTTATTAGCAGGATTGGAGGGGTAGATGAAACCACATTTGATAATGCCAATGGGCGGTGCGGGGGCTCGTTTCTATAAAGAGGGGTATGCTCAACCCAAACCATTGATTGAAATTAACGGGAAGCCGTTTTTATACTGGGCAACTATGTCAATAGTAAAGTTTGTGGATGTTGCTGACTTGACTTTTATTGTCCTGCAAGAACACATAGATGATTTTGAAATCGACAAAGTGATTGGAAAGTATTTCCCGGAAGCAAGGATTGAGGTATTGCCTGAAATATTGCCGGGCCCTGTATTTACTTCACTAAAAGGGATTGCGACAATCGAAGATAATGCGCCTGTTGTCATTAATGACTGTGACCATATGTTCAAATGTAAAGAGGTAAATGATATCTTGAACTCCGGAAAATTTGATATGGATGGGGGACTTTTGACATTTCATTCAGATAGTCCACAGTTCAGTTATATAAAATATGGTGATAATGGAGAGGTCGCAGGCACAATAGAAAAAAAGGTGGTCAGCAATCATGCTATTTGCGGAGCCTATATGTTCAGGATGGCTTCGATGTTCCAAAATGTAGCTGAAAGTTATATTCAAAATTGTCCTTATAATGAATGTTTTATGAGTGGAATCTATAACATTATGTGTGAGCGTGGTATGAAGGTTAGGGATTTTTTTTTAGATTTCCATGTTGAATTCGGAACACCAGAAGAATACGAAGCTGCAGTAGATTCCCCATATTTTAGAGAATTATAAATAGGTGCTTTAAGCAACAGATTGGAGAATATACAAATGAGCATTACTAACCTGGGAGGGCATTCTGGCTGCAAAGTTCTGCTTTGTGAAGAAGATGACAATGGTATATTTGTTAGGAAGATTTCTGGTGACATTGATTATAATAAAAGATTAGAAATACAGGCAAAAAAACAATCTGAATTTAAGAGCAAAAGAATAAAAACGCCAAGTGTTTTGAAACAAGGGCATACTGGTGATGGATTATTCTATTTTGATATGGAATATATTCAGGGAATTACTATGGCTGAATATTTACAGACAATAGAGATAGGAAAGGTCAGAGGGTTAGTTGAAACCATTGTCCATGATATTGTTTCAATTGATGGAAATGGGAAAGATATTGATGAGAATATTTTTAGAAATAAGATAATGGATCTTAAGGACAAATTGTCTGTTAGAAATAATAAGGTGATAGACGAAGCATTAGAATTATTAAGCATCCATTCCTGGAAAAGGTTCGCAAAAACGGATTGCCATGGCGATCTCACTTTGGAAAATATAATCGTAAAGGATAGCCAGCTTTACTTGATTGATTTCCTTGATTCTTTTTATGATAATTGGATTATAGATATTAGTACGTTAATGCAGGATGTGCAGACGCTATGGGCATATAGACATGAGAAAGAAGTTAATATTAATACTTTGATTAGGTTAATCGTTTTTAGAGATATTCTTGTAGATACAGTAAGGAGTATATCTGATGATGATGTAATGGAAGTCTATTATGCGCTGCTCTTGAAATTGATACGTATTTATCCGTATACGAAAGATGAACATACTTACAATTTTTTGAATGAAAAGACTACATCTGTAATAAATAGCATTAAAACGCTAGGAGGAAAGAGCACATGAAATCACTGATTGTTTTGTGTGCAGGTGGAAGATTGATTAATGGACTTCCAATATTTTTGAACAGGCATCCAGATGGTAAATTATTGGCCGAAAAGGCCATAGAGGGGATTTTAGCAGAATCCTACAATAGAATTTATTTTACGATTCTGAAAGAGGCAAACGAAAAATTCAGGGCTGGGGAAGTTCTGCTTAATGAGCTAGGGAAAAAACATCCAGTAGAAATTATCATGCTGGATAGTCCGACAAGCGGACCGGCTGAATCTGTCTATGAAACTATCAAAACGGCAGATATAGATGGTGAGTTTGCGGCTAGGGACTCTTTGAATGGAATTAGGCTGACAAATGAAACGTTTGGAAATTATGTAGCTGGTTTGGATTTGACTAAGTACGACAGTGACGTATTCCATGTCCAATCTAAGAGTTTCATTGTAGTAAATGAACAACATCAGATTTTGGATGTAATAGAAAAGAGATTTAGATCGGATGTGATTTCTGTTGGATTATATGGATTTAAGAATGTATCTGATTATATGCTGGCCTATGAAAAATTAAGCGACAGCGATTATCCGATTCGAAAGCTATATCTAAGCAATATTATTTCTTATCTGATTGGTTATAAACAGAAAGTCTTTCATTGCGCAGATGTTTCGTTTCATGAGGACTGGGGGACTACAGAAACCTGGAGTAAGCTTCAAAAGAAATATGCAACAGTTTTCATTGATGCTGATAAATTGATTGGAAAACAATTGACGGATGACCTATTTATTGAACTGCTTGGTAAGCTGATGGTTTTATCTGATAAGGCGCTGACTATTGTGTTATTTACGAGGAGCTATAGAGTAAATAAAAAAGCCTTATGTGAGATGTTGGACAAGAGACATATTCGCTGCATAGATGTGGTATGCGGTGTATCATATTCTAATCAGCAGATTATAGTTTCAGAGGAAAGGCAGATTGAATTAGTGGCATTAGGGGTTTGAATTATGAAGTTAATGATGGTAGATCTTGACGGCACGCTATTTGATACCAAAGAAGTGAACTATAAGGCATATCAGGATGCAATAATGCCGTATGGATATAATATGGATTATGAATATTACTGTAAATATTGTAATGGCAGACATTATATGGATTTTTTGCCGCAGATAACTACAGCTGATAGTGCTATTCTTACAGAAATGCACGAAAGAAAAAAGGAGGCATATTCATCAAAACTTGAGTATGCCAGAATAAATAAATCATTGGTTGACATTATACAAAATGCCAAAGCTGAGTATAAGGTTGCATTGGTGACAACTGCTTCAAAGAAGAATGTTTTGGACATTCTAGAGAAGTTTGAAATCAAGGAGTTGTTTGATTTGATTCTGACGCATGAGGATATAACAAAATGCAAGCCGAATCCGGAAGGCTATATTAAGGCTATGGAATATTTCGGTGCTAAACCAAATGAATGCATTGTATTTGAGGACTCCGATGTTGGAGTAAAAGCTGCCGAACAGTGCGGAGCTAATATTTATATTGTGAAAGGATATAATTGATATGGAAGGGGGAAAGAGAGTATCTCTATTTGACTCGATAAAGGGGTTAGCGATTTTAGGGATAATGTTTATCCATCTAGGGCAATGGAATCTAGATTTCCCAGCTGGGAGCAAATTTGCGGTCATTCAATCATCCGGATTGCTCGGAGTTGAGCTTACATATTTAATAAACGCATATTTTATGACAAGGGCCAAGG
>OFFE01000474.1_pt1 | contig 34387 bp, 27 predicted proteins | sample 1521371 | NCBI WGS metagenome assembly OFFE01 (sample SAMEA3504131, study PRJEB24116) | mouse gut metagenome | biome: mouse gut; feature: mouse-associated habitat; material: faeces | place: Denmark | collected 2011 | reverse complement strand
GAGGCCGCTCAGGCCGTGGCCCGGGGCGAGACCCAGTTTGCCGTCTCCCACCAGTCCCAGATTCTGGAAACCTACCAGCAAAATGGCGTGACTGTTGTGTGTGCCTTTGACGAGGGCAATATTGAAAACGGCCCCTTTGCCGGTGTAGAGGGCGTGGGCCAGCATGGCTACCCTTACTTCCGCAACCGCTGCTTTGTTATGGCCCGGGCCGGCACTGACGAGAAGAAGGTCGCCGAGCTGAAAGAGCTCTATGGCAAGATTCTGGCGGATACGGAAGTTACTGAGTGGCTTCAGGATACCATGCTGCTGGAGGTGGACACCATGTCCGTGGCGGACGTGGAGGCCCATGTGGAAAACGTGAAGGGTATCGTTAACGAGTACAAGGACATTGTCGCAGGCTGATAGCAGCTGTACATACGGGGAATGGGATAGGGCAGAAGTCCCGCCCATTCCCCGTCCTATTTTCTGAAGTTTGAAAGGAGGCTCCCCTTATGAAGCAATGGATAGCGCAGTTTAACGGCCGTATGGACGCCTGGGGCCGGAAGCTGCACGAAAAAGAACTCCGCATCCCCGTTGACCTGGTTACAGGCGCAGTGTTCGCGCTTTTTGCTCTGGTAATTCTGCTGGTTATGCCGGACCAAGTTGCGATTTCCGAGAAAGATGTGGTCAATGGCCGGGCGTTTCCTACTCTGCTGATGACGGTCATGCTTCTTTGCTGTGCCATATTGATCGGCAAGGAACTCTATAAACTGGCAACGAAGCAATCTCTGAATTGGAAGATCGTCAACATTCAGGTAGAGGCCAAGGCGCTGGTCATTCTGGGCATTTTGTTGGGCACCTATTTCCTTAGCAAGTGGACCGGCCTGTTCGTGGTGGGAGCGGTCTTCTGCTGCCTGGGTTTCCTGCTCTATTTCCGATGCCGGAAGAAATCCTACTATGTCATTACCCTGGTGATTGCGGTAGCCATCTGGGCGGCCTTCCGCTTTGTCCTGGGCGTGGACTTTTAAGGAGGGGGGCGGCTTATGCTACAGTACATTGCCCCGGCCACCGGCCTGCTGTTTACATTAGAAAATATCCTGTGGATCAACCTCGGTGTGTTCATCGGTTCGGTTTTTGCGGCCATTCCCGGACTGAGCGTTATCCTGTGCGTGATCTTGTTCCTGCCCGTCACCTACTCCATGACCGCCATTCCCGGCATGATGTTTCTGCTTGGCATCTACTGCGCCGGGGGCTATGGAGGCAGCGTGTCCGCCATTCTCATCAACACCCCAGGCACGCCCCATGCGGCAGCTACCATGCTGGACGGGCATCCCCTGTCGGAGCAGGGCCGGACCAAGGCCGCACTGAAGATCGCCCTGTACGCCTCCACCTTCGGTGGGATCTTCTCCGCCCTGATGCTGCTGTTTCTGGGGCCTCAGGTGGCCCGGGTGGCCGCCCAGCTGGGTACTGCGGAGTACTTCATGGTCTGTGTCTTTGGCCTGACCATCATTGCCGGCGTATCGGGCAAGAGTATGGTCAAGGGACTGATTTCCGCATGCCTGGGCCTGCTCATCTCCTGTGTGGGTTCCGACCCCATGACCAGCTATGACCGTTTCACCTTCGGCATTTCCCGGCTGTACCTGGGGCTGGATCTGGCGGTATGTCTCATTGGACTTTTCGCTCTGGTGGAGATCATGTCCAAAGCGGAGAAACGGCTGGACCGTCTGAACCTGGACACCACCCAAATCAAGGATGACGGTGTCATCACCAAAGCGGAATACAAAAGGATGGCCCGGCCGGTGCTGCTGTCCTCCATTATCGGTGTACTGGTAGGTATTATCCCCGGCACCGGGGCCTCGGAGGCATCCTGGTTCAGCTATAACACCGCCAAAAATATGTCCAAGCACCCCGAGGAGTTCGGACATGGCTCCGTGGAGGGCATTGCCGCCGCCGAGTCGGCGAACAACGCCGTCACTGGCGCGACCCTGATTCCCCTGCTCACCCTGGGAATCCCTGGCGATGGTACCGTGGCGATTATGCTTTCCGCCCTGATGATCAACGGCCTGAATCCCGGCCTCAGCCTCTTTACTACCCAGGGAGACATTATGTACGCCATTATGCTGGGTCTGATTTTGGTGAATATCTTCATGCTTCTTCAGGGCAAGTTCCTTACCTCCCTCTTTGCCAAGGTAGTGTCCATTCCACAGGAGATTCTCACTCCCATCATCGTCATCTTCTGCTTTGCCGGAGCCTATTCCGTGAATGAGAATTACTTTGACGTGGGCGTAGCCCTGATTTTCGGTATGCTGGCCTGGATTCTGCGGAAGCTGGAGCTTCCCCCGGTGCCCATCCTTTTAGGGTTGGTGCTGGGCAGCATGACAGAGACAAATTTCCGCCGGGCTTTGCTGATCTCCAATGGAAGTCCCAAGATTTTTTTCAGCAGCGTATACTGCATTATCTTCCTGATCCTGATCGTGCTGGCGGTGGGCGCCATTGTCCGGGGTAAGATGAAGGAAAGAAACACGCAGAAGGAGGAGTGACCATGCCCAACAACATCATTTTCTATTTCACCGATCAGCAGCGCTGGGATACCTGCGGCTGCTTTGGCCAGCCCCTGGACATCACGCCCAATCTGGACGCCCTGGCCCAGGAAGGAGTGAAGTTTGACAACGCCTTCTCTCCCCAGCCGGTATGCGGTCCCTGCCGGGCGCTGTTCCAGACCGGCAAGTACCCCACGGAGACCGGCTGTTTCCGTAATAACATCATGCTGCCCGCCGGAATCAAGACCCTGGGCCAGTATATTGAGAAAGCGGGCTATGAGACGGCCTACATCGGCAAGTGGCATCTGGCCAGCGACGGGGAGCTGGAAAAGCCCCCCGCCATTGATCATACCGTCACCGCCGTTCCCCGGGAGCTGCGTGGGGGCTACACCGGCTTCTGGCGCGCTGCCGACGTGCTGGAGTTTACCTCCCACGGTTACGACGGCTTTGTCTTTGACGAACATGACCAACGAGTCGATTTCAAGGGCTACCGGGCGGACTGCATCAACGACATGGCGTTGGAATTCCTTGACGGTTACGCAGGAGAGAAGCCCTTCTTCATGACTATCTCCCAGATCGAGCCTCACCACCAGAACGACCGCAAGCACTACGAGGGACCGGAGGGCTCCAAGGAGCGGTTTAAGAACTTCGTTTTACCCGAAGATCTGAAAGTTCTGGGGGGCAACGCCGCCGAGGAGTACCCGGATTATCTGGGGCAATGTGCCAGCTTGGATGAGAATCTGGGACGGCTGGTGGCAAAACTGAGAGAAAAGGGGCTGTATGAGAATACGGTGATCATCTTTGCTTCGGATCACGGCTCTCATTTTCTCACCCGAAACCGGGATGATCATCTCAACGGCTATGACGACTACAAGCGCTCCTGCCATGATGCCTGCCTCCATGTGCCGCTGGTCATTGCCGGCGGCCCCTACCGGGGCGGACAGGCAGTAGAGGAGCTGGTGAGTACCGCAAGTCTGCCCAAGACCATTCTGGCTTTGGCCGGCGTGGACGTGGGAGACGCCATGATTGGGGAAAACCTTCTTGACGTTGTGGAAAAAAGGGCGGATAATAGGCCCAACGAGGTTTTCGCACAGATTTCCGAGAGCCGGGTGGGCCGGTGCATCCGCACTGCACGCTATACCTACTCCGTCTATGCCCCCGGCGTGAACGGCGGAGCAGCGGCAGCTTCAGACCACTATGCGGATGACTTCCTCTACGACATGGAACAGGACCCCCACCAGTTGAACAATGTGGTGGCCGACTCCGCTTACGCTCAAGTGAAAGCGGAACTGCGAAAGCGTCTGCTGGACTGGATCTGGCGGGCGGAAGGAGCGCGTCCCGTCATTACGGACTGAGAAGGACTTTGCGATTCCCGGGAGGACGTCATGAAGGAACTGGACCGAAAGTCGGAGATGGTCTACCGGTGGGTGCGGGCCTACATTGAAGAAAACAAGTTTTCCAGCAATACAAAAATTCCGTCAGAAACAGTCCTGACCCGAAAACTCTCCGTCAGCCGGGAAACTGTACGCCGGGCTCTGAGCCGGCTGGCGGAGGAGGACCTGCTTCTCCGGGTAAAGGGAAGCGGGACCTACATCAATAAAGAGAAGGCTCTGTCCTGGGAACTGGGAGGCAGCGGGGGAAGGACAAAAATCGGATTGATTCTTCAAGGCCAGGACGGGAACGCCAACTCCAGTCTGATGGACGGCATCCGAAGCATCCTGCCCCCGGACCGGGTGGACTTGCGCACCTTCCTCACAGACAACAAGTTTGCCAACGAACGCCGCTGCCTCCAGGCTGTGGTCAATCAGGGCTTTCAGGGATTCATTGTGGACGGCGTGAAAGCTAGCTTGCTGAACCCCAATCTGGACTACTATCAGAAAATCTATCAGAAGCGGATTCCTGTTATTTTCTATAACAACTATTACAAGAACCTGAAATGCCCCCGGGTAGTGGTCAACGACCTGCGCTGCGCTGAGGAATTGATCAGCCTGCTCATCCGGCAGGGACACCGGCACATTGCCGGGATTTTCCTCTCGGATAACTACCAGAGCATTGAGAAGTTTCAGGGGATGACGGCCACCCTCCAGAAAAACGGGGTGGAATACCAGGACGATTACGTCAAATGGTGCGCTTCCAGCGAGGCGTATGATGCTCATTCCATTGGACGTTTTCTAAAGCGTCTGCCCCGCTATACGGCGGTGGTGTGCTGCAACTACATGATCTTCCAACTGACCCGGCAGGTATTGGAGCAGCAGGGGAAGCGGGTGCCGGAAGACTGCTCTTTGGTATGTTTCGATTATTCCAGCAGCGATTGGGAGGCGGAGGGGGTCACCTGTTCCGTTCATCAGGGCTACCGTATCGGGCAGGAGGTGGCTGCCCGGCTGATGCGTATGATCCGAAACCGGGATTGCGACGATAAGGGTTATACATATGTTTTACCGCCGGAGATTTATCTGGGAAGGACGGTAGGGCCTGCAAGAGAAGTGAGGTAAGCAGCGGGCCTTTTCCACCATACGGAGCAAATTTTCTTAGCATACGACAGTATGCCCGCGAAAATTTGCCTTGTCTGGCGAAAAAGCTCCTCGCTATTGGGCATATTGCCAATAATTAAACAGCCTCCAGAAAGGAAGAAGATGCCATGCCGCCCCTGAGTATTTTACTGAAGCCTGCTTCCAGCGGATGCAACCTGCGCTGCTCGTATTGCTTTTATGCTGATGAGGCCAAGGCCCGTACAGTTCCCAATTATGGTCGGATGCCGGAAGCGGTGAGCCATGCTTTGATTGAGAAAGCGGCGGAGGCGGCTGAGGGCTCGGTCACATTCCTGTTTCAGGGGGGGGAACCCACCCTGGCGGGGCTGGAGTTCTTCCAGGACTTTGTCTCCCATGCAAAAAGGAACGTCTCTCCTCGATTGGCGGTCCGCTATGCCATCCAGACCAACGGAATCTTGCTGGACCAGGAGTGGTGCCGCTTTTTCAAAGAAAACCAGTTTCTTGTGGGCCTGTCCCTGGACGGCAGCCGGGAGTGCCACGACCGTTTCCGCTTGGACGGAGGGGGAAAGGGAACCTATGACCGGGTGCGGCAGGCAGCCCATCATCTGGAGCGGGCTGGTGTGGAGTACAATGTCCTGACGGTTGTGACTGGCTATCTGGCCCGGCATATCCAGAGCGCCTTTTCCAATCTATGCAGGCAGGGCTTCCGGTTTCAGCAGTATATTCCCTGTCTGGACCCCTTGGAAGAGGAACGGGGCGGTCAGGAATACTCTCTTTCTCCGGCTAGGTATGCGGAGTTTTTGAAAAAGCTGTTTGACTTGTGGTACCGGGAACTGGAGCAGGGCCGCTACTGGTCCATTCGCTATTTTGATAATTTGCTTTGGATGCTGGAGGGACATGCTCCGGAGCAGTGCTCCATGCGGGGGTGCTGCGGCTTGCAATATCTGGTGGAGGCGGACGGCAGTGTGTACCCCTGCGATTTCTATGGGCTGGACGCGTATCGTCTGGGGAATATTCGGGACGATACTTGGAGGGACCTGGACCAGGCCAGGGAGGCGCTGGGCTTTGTCGAGTCCTCCCGGCACATACCGGAAAAATGCAGTCATTGCCAGTGGTATCCTCTATGCCGGAACGGATGCCGGCGAGACCGGGTCATTGAGGGAGATCAATTGGGACGCAACTATTATTGCGAGGCTTACGCTGGGTTTTTCGCCTATGCCCTTCCCCGTCTGGGCCGGGCGCGGCTTCTGCTGCGACATATCCAGACTCCGTGAACAGCTGGGATGGAATCCGGCTGGTGATCTGTTTTTCAGGTTTACACAGCGATTTTCGCAAACAAAAGCACAACGCCCGATTTAAGGATTTCTTAACCTTAAATCGGGCGTTGTTGACAACTACTCTTTTTAACGACTTTGGGCATAGGCACCATATGTGAACAGACCCTGGCATCTCCTTAATTTGTGGCAGCAATACCATTATACGTTGGTATTTTTTTCCTATATGCAGATACCCCCTGATGTAGTACTTCTATTTTCCTACATCAGGGGCTTTTATCTATTGTCTGGTTTCACTGAGCCAGTTCAGAGCGGACGGGGGCTTATTCTATTTTGACCCTGGCCTCCAGTTCCCGCAGGGTGACAGCGTAAGCCTCCCGCTCGTGGGGCAGGACAGGAAACTGCTCCGGAAGCTCCCAGCTCTTCCGAATAAACAGCCGCCGGAGGATGAAATCCAGAAAGTCCGGATTTTTCACCAGCACCGGACCGGTGAGATGGGTAGCAAACACATCGCCGGAGACATAGCCCTCCGGACCGTGGACCGCGTCGTTGCCGAAGCCCAGGGGCAGTTCCCGGAACAGCGGCGAGGCGACACCCCGGGTCACGCTGCACTTGTTCATGAAGCCCACCGCAGGAGCGTCCCACAAAACGGACGAGGCCACCACATCACCGGGTGTACGCTGTCCGGTTTCCTCAGTGACAAAGTCCGCCAGTCCGTAACCCGGCCAGACCTTTCCCTCTGCGTCCGTAACCGAGGCCCCCAGGGTCTCCATAGCGTTTCCTGTAAAGAGGATCACTGCCTGCTCCGCCGCAGCTTTCAGGGCCTCCGCGCAGCGGGGAGCGGCGTTCAGAACGGCCTTTTGCCGCCGCTCAGTGCCTGCGCCCATATAGATCAGATCCACGCCGGAAAAGTCAGGAACCGCTTCGCAGACAGCGCATCGGACCGTCACCGTCACGTTCAGGGACTCCAGGTGGCGGCGGAGAACCGCTACATTGGCGTACTCGCCGTATAGAGACATCATGTCCGGGTACAGGTGCAGGATGGTCAGTTCCATGTCAGTCCTCCTCCTTCTTCACCAGATTCATCAGCTTGTCCCGGTCAGAGAAGCATGTCACCACATACAGCGCCTCCTCCCCACCGTCCTCCGCCACTGCACCGGCGGCCTGGGCCACAGTATCGCAGCAGACGATTCTCTCCGGCGGAATCCCGGTATAGTCAAACCGCATGGCCAGATCATGGACATATTTCCCGCAAAGAAGAATTTTCTTGACTTGCTCTCGGTTCAGCTGCTCAAAGTCGATATCCCACAGCCAGCTGGTTTCTCCGGTGAAATACTTCCGGCTGATGGCATCCACGATAATCAGGACCTGACATGGTTCCCCGGTATGGGCGATATAGCCCAGATTGGTGTCATAGGCCACAGAATTTTCGTGCTTGCTGGTCAGCAGGGTTCCGTGATGGCCCCCCAAGGTGAAGCGGACCATCCGGCCGTTTTTCAGGATATAGTTATTGATGACGGAGGCCATGGTTTCCTGGTTCACCCCAGCCAGAGAACCGGCGGACCACGCCGCCAGAATGTTGTACACGTTATACACGCTCCTGAAAGCCAGAGAGATTTCCGTATCCCCGTCGATGGTCATCTTCCCGGCCTCCAGGTCCAGTGCGGTGACGGTGAAATCCGTATCGCGGCGGCAATGGCCGCAGCTTGCGCAGCGGTAATGTCCAATATGCTCATAATGGTAGCAGCTGTACTCCATCAGCCCCTGACACACCGGGCAGCGTGCGCCGTCATGATAGATGCCGTGGTGCTCCTTCGTGCTGATGGAACAGCGATCCAATCCAAACCACTTCACCCGCTCGCGCTCCCTGGCAAAACAGGATACCAATGGATCGTCGGCGTTGAGCACCAGTGTGGTGTCCGGATGAATAGCTGGCAGGATGGCGTCATACACCCATTCCGGATGGCCGTTGCGGGTGAGCTGGTCCCGGTAGAGGTTTGTTATGACAAAATGAGTAGGGTGGAACCACTGGAAGGACAGCCGGGCATAGCGCTCGTCGCTCTCCAGCAGCAGCACATCCTCCCGCATTCGGCCGGAAAGGGTGCTGGCGCAGAGAATCAGAGTGGTCACGCCCTCAATCTGGTTGGAACCCTCCTCGTTGTAAATCACGGTTTTTCCACCGGCCCGGAGAATGGCGGCAATCATCTCCACAGTGGATGTTTTCCCGTTGCTGCCGGTAACGGCAATGATATACGGTGGCAGCTTCACCCGGCGCAGTACGTCTGGACAAATCTTCAGGGCGTACTTGCCGGGCAGGGAGCTGCCCTTTCCCACCAGCTTTCCGGCAAAGCGGAGCAGCTTGCAGACGATAATGGCAAAAAACATTCTCATAAAGGAATCTCCTTTCCTTCCGAGAGGAATCTGTCCACAGCCCGGTTGAAGGCATGGGGATTTTTCGCGGCAATGAAATGATCCCCCACGACAACCTCCAGCTGGCTGCGGGGCAGGCTGTGGGCAATGAGCAGGGTATGGCTGTCCTTGATCATGTCCTTTGTGCCTACAATGACCAGGGTCCGGACCCGCAGGTATTTGAGAGCCTCCGGGTCAATATGGGGCTCGTTGACCATAAGGCTCAGCATCTCGGCGTGAAGTTTGGCTTTGGAGCTCTTTCCAGCGAAAAGGGAGGCAATTTTATAGCCCAGAATTATGGGAATCTGGATATGGGGCTTCACCCCGGAGGGGTCCAGATTGGCTCCGTTGAGAATCAGACGGCTCACCCGCCCCGGGTGGGCTAGGGCAAACGTCAGGGCGATATTGGCCCCGTCGCTGAAGCCCAGAATGGGAGCTCGGAGGATGTCGTGCTCATTCATAAAATCTGACAGGTCCTGGGCAAACTGGGCGATGGTGAAAGGAGCGGAGCCCCGGGGAGAATGACCGTGGCCCCTGGTATCAACGGCGTAGACGGTATAGCGGGCGGAAAAATATTCCATTTGATGGACAAAATAGCTCCCATCCTCTCCGTTGCCGTGGAGCAGCAGCAGCGGCGGGCCCGCTCCTTGTTTCGTATAGCAAAGGGTGATGTCTGACATAAGGCGCCTTCTTTCTCTTTGCCGCGCTTTGCGGGGCAAATGGCAGATTCTTCTTGAAATGGATCCCAAGCTCCTGCGTCCGGACGGCAGCCTGCTTTTGTGTAAACAAAAAGCAGACAAAAAGTCACGCAGACCTGAGGACTCCTTGACGGGGATGTTCACGGACTATGGCGGGTATATTGGTCAGGCAAAACCTCCGGATTTCAGGTCTATGGGTATCTGACCCGGTACTTGAAACGCTCTCTCTGACAGAGAGAGACTGCCCTGCAAAAGGGCTCCTTCTATAGCGGTATTTCCGCTCCTCTGCAAAGCACTTGGGATGTGGCGGCGGTAAAATCTGATGATAGAAGCAGCACCGCAGTATGCATTACCGGTAGAATCTGTTGGCAGACGGGGAAGTCCGGCACACCAACAAAGAATTGGGAGCAGAACCAAACCTGGTCCATCGGAGGGAAAAATAATCCAAACATTCCGGAGAGTCTCAATAGGGTGCTTTTGCTTCTTTTCGCACAAGCGGAAAGAAGGCCTGCGGTGCTATTTTTCCAGATAAATCATGAGCGCTGCCACATCCGCCGGAGATACCCCGGAAATCCGCGCCGCCTGCCCCAGATTCATGGGGTGCACAGCGTTCAGCTTCTCCCGGGCCTCCAGACGCAGCCCCTGTATGGACATATAGTCCATTCCGTCCGGCAGGCTCCGGCTTTCCATGCGCCGGAGCTCCTCCACCTCCTGGAGCTGGCGCTGGATGTATCCCTCGTATTTGATGGAAATCTCCACCTGTTCTGTCACCTCGGCAGGCAATTCCGGCATTTCCGGGTCAAACCGCCGCAGATCCGCATATCTAACCTGCGGCCGCCGCAGAAGAGCAATCAGCGGCGCGCCGTCACTGACGGGCGAAGTACCCCGCTTCAAGAGAAAGGCGTTCAGCTCCTCCGACGGCGGTACACCGCAGGAAGCAAGGCGCTTCACCTCCCGGCGGACAGCTTCATATTTTGCCTCTACCCGGGCCAGCCGCTGGTCTGAAATCAGGCCAATCCGACGGCCAATGGGACATAAGCGCTGGTCGGCGTTGTCCTGACGGAGCAGAAGCCGATATTCGCTGCGGCTGGTCATCATCCGGTAGGGCTCGTTGGTACCTTTGGTAACAAGATCGTCAATCAGAGCTCCGATATAAGACTGTCCGCGGGACAAAATCAGGGCCTCCTCCCCTTTCAGCGCCAGGGCGGCGTTGACCCCTGCAACCAAGCCCTGGACGGCAGCCTCCTCGTAGCCGGAGGATCCGCAGAACTGCCCCGCGCCGTACAGCCCGGGGATCTTTTTGCTCTCCAACGTGGGCTTCAGTTCCAGAGGATCCACACAGTCGTACTCAATGGCGTAGGCAGGCCGCATCATCTCTGCCCGCTCCAAACCGGCAATGGTGTGAAGCATTTGCAGCTGAACCTCCTCCGGCATGGCAGAGGAAAAGCCCTGGATATACAGTTCCTCGGTATCCAGTCCCATAGGCTCAATAAACAGTTGGTGCCGGGGCTTATCCGCAAATCGGGTGACTTTGGTTTCTATGGAGGGACAATACCGGGGGCCTACGCCTTCGATCACGCCGCTATGCATGGGAGAGCGATCCAGATTGGCGCGGATGATCCGGTGCGTCTCTTCGTTGGTATAGGTCAGGTAGCATACCGCCCGGTTTACCGGAGAGACCTTGGTTTCAAAAGAGAATGGCATGATCTCGGCATCCCCCTCCTGCCGCTCCATACGGGAAAAGTCCACGCTGCGGGCATTGACCCGAGGCGGCGTACCAGTTTTGAACCGGCGGAGAGAGAGTCCCAACTCCAGCAAGCAGTCCGTCAGTTCTGCGGCAGCAAACATGCCGTCCGGACCACCCTCCCGCACGCACTCGCCGATAATGGTCCTGCCGTTGAGATAGGTACCGGAACATATGACGGCGGCTTTCACCTGGAATACCGCACCGGTTTGCAGCACCACGTGGCTGACGCGGCCATCTGTGAGATGGATTTGTGTGACTTCTCCCTGTCGAAGGGTCAGATTTTCCTGACGCTCCAGGATGTGCTTCATGATCTCCTGGTAGCGGCGGCGGTCTGCCTGAGCCCGCAGGCTGTGGACCGCAGGGCCTTTTCCACGGTTAAGCAGGCGATACTGGATGCAGGCTGCGTCCGCCGCTCGGGCCATCTCGCCCCCCAGGGCGTCCAGCTCTCGTACCAGATGGCCTTTTCCTGTGCCGCCGATGGCGGGATTGCAGGGCATATTACCTACAGCGTCCAGATTAATGGTGAAGCAGATGGTTTTCTGCCCCAGCCGCGCGGCGGCCAAGGCGGCCTCAATGCCTGCGTGGCCTGCGCCAATGACAGCGATATCATATTTCCCGGAGGCGAATTCCTTCATTAACAGTTCCTTCTTCTTTGTAGCGCTCTGCGTGGCAAGCGGCAGATTCTTCTTGAATTGGTTTCCAGGCTTCCGTCCCCGGACAGCGGCCTGCTTTTCATGTGAACAAGAAGCAGGTAATAAGTCACTCAAACCTGCGATTAAAAAAACTTGACGGGGGTGTTTACAGAGTACCATAGGTATGCGGTCCGGCAAAGCCTCCGGATTTCAGATCCTATGAGTGCCTGGAATGGTACTTAAAGCGCTCTGCCTGACGAAGAGAGACTGCCCTGCAAAAGGGGAGCTTCTATAGCGGAGTTTCCGTTCCTATGCAAAGCACCCGGGATGCAGCGCGAATAGAATCTGATGATAGAAGCGGCGCCGCAGTATGCATTACCGATAGAATCCGTTGGTAGGCGCGGAAGTCCGACGCACCAACGAAGAAGTGGGAACAGAACCAAACCCGGTCTATCGGAGAGGAAAAACAATCCAAACATTCCGGAGAGTCTCAAGATGGCCGTGGCCCTCTTGAGGGTTCTTTTGCTTCTTTTTGCCAAGCGAAAAGAAGGCCTGCTGCGGTGGCAGCGGTTACTTCCTCTCCAGGGTCAGGATAACAACCTCCGGCCTGTTGAACAGTCGAAATGTGTACCCGGAATTTCCCAATCCCCTGGAAACAAACAAATCCGCCTCGTTGGTGCGGTAAAATCCCGCCGTGTAGGAGGGAAACAAGTGTCTCTCCACACTGATGAGGCCATCGGTAAACGGCAGGCGGATCAGTCCCCCATGTCCATGTCCGGAAATCACCAGATCCGCTCCCAGGCGGCTATACCTGTTTTCAAAATAATTGTTCCGGTGGGCGAGCAAAATCCAGAACGCGCCGGGCTCCGCTTCCCGGAGTTCTTCCGCCAGCTCCTCCGGCGTCTTCTGGTCCGCAAATCCGTTGGGATCGTCAATCCCCGCCAGCAGGAGGCTGTCCCCATTCCGGGTAAGCGTCACATACTCGTTTGTCAGCACCGTGACGCCTGCCTTCCGAAGCTCCCGCTTCAGCTCCCGCACATCCTTGAAGGCCCACTCGTGGTTGCCGGTGACAAAATAAGTGGGCGCAATTCCCGATAGGGTCTGGCACAGAGATACCGAATAGCTTCTGGGCGTATTGCGGTACTGGTCCTGCAAATCGCCCGTCAGGAAAATATAGTCCGGTCCGGCAGAGCGGACCAAGTCAATCAGCTTTTCGTTATCCTCCCCAAATTCCGCGCCGTGAAGATCCGACAGCTGCACAATCACGCAGCCGTCAAACCCCTCCGGCAGGCGGGAGGAGGAAAAGGTGAACCGCCCCGTTTGCAGCGAGTGGTTGCTCCACCAGAAAAACACGGCGCATACCGCACACAGCGCCAGCAGCTTTCGCAGCCAATGGGACCGGCGGCGGACACGGCGGCGTCCTGACATGGCATCCTCTCCCTTCCAAAGTATGACAATTTAGTATAGCACGTTTTTTTCATAAAACCAAGGGGGAGAAAGAAAAATAACCTTTCAAATATGTAGGAGTATCATACGTGCTGGACAGTAAAAGTAACCCCAAGCATATTGTGGGAAACCGATGGATGATCCAAATTCTTTTGGCCTATGGTGTAACCAGAGAGGAGATCACAAAGATTTTCAAAACAAATCCAGCCCAGCATCTGGGATTGGAAGTAAAAACCCATGCAGAGTAAAAAATGCATCCTAAAAGGGGGAAATCTTGCCACTTTTTAACAACCTCCCCGTGAACAAAATGACCATAAATCATGCGCCCCACTGACAGATCAAATTGATGAAATGCGGGGGGAGGCACAGGTGAGCATCAAAGCTGTGTTCATCAATTATTATGCCGTGTAATGTTGTCACTTATCAGAAGTCCCCTTCCTTTTTTCAACTATCCTGTTCCGCACAATTGCCATGCAAAAATCCCTTCTCAGCGTGCCGCGACACGCTGAGAAGGGATTCTCCGGTTCTATCAGGAGTTTTACAGCTGCCGCAGAGCGGCTTCCAGGGCGGTCTTCTGGGTGGTACCCTCGTCCTTCATTTTGATAACCCGGGCGGGGCAACCGGCGACCACGGCGTTTTCCGGCACATCCGCAATGACCACCGCTCCAGCGGCTACAACGGCATTTTTGCCCACATGAACGCCCTCGATAACCACCGCGTTGGCTCCCACCAGGACTCCGTCCTCCACAATCACCGGTATGGCGCTGGCCGGCTCGATGACCCCGGCCAGGACAGCCCCGGCCCCGATGTGGCAGTTTTTCCCCACGGTAGCCCGGCCTCCCAGAATAGCCCCCATGTCGATCATGGTGCCTTCACCGACCACAGCCCCGATGTTGATGACGGCCCCCATCATGATGACAGCGTTGTCCCCGATCTCCACCTGTTCCCGGATAATCGCGCCGGGCTCAATGCGGGCGTTGATGCCTTTCAGATCCAGCATGGGGATGGCACTGTTGCGGCGGTCGTTCTCAACAACCAGATCCTCAATCCGATCTGCATTGTCCGCCAGAATGGGCCCCAGTTCCCGCCAGTCGCCAAAGACCACCTTGCTGGCCCCATCGCCGAACACCTGGGCAGAGCCGTAGCCGAGAGGCGACCGCTCCTTGATATAGACCTTCACCGGTGTTTTCTTTTCAGCGGAACCGATATAAGCAATAATTTCCTGCGCATTCATCATTCCTTTTTTCCTCCAAACAGCAATTCCTGTAATTCATACCGCCCCTTGGGCATCCGAATCAGCTGCCCTGCGGCGTGAAGCGCCCCATTAACAAAAATCTGCCGGGAAGTCGCCCGGTGAGTGATTTCAAGCACCTCATCGGGGCCAAAGAAGCTGACAGTATGGGTTCCTGCCTCAGTCCCCCCTCGGAGGGAGTGCATTCCGATTTCCTTCTTATCTCGGGGACCCGTTATACCGTGGCGGCCGTAGACCGGAGTCCTCCTGCGGCGGGAGTTCACCGCGTCCAGCAGCAATCTTGCGGTGCCGCTGGGGGCGTCGGCCTTCTGGTTGTGATGGGTCTCCACGATCTCAATGTCAAAGTCCTCCAGGGTGTCCGCCACCTCCTCCAAAGCGCGGCGAAACACAGCCACCCCCAGGGAGTAGTTGGCGGAGTGAATCACCGGAGCGAAGTGGCCCAGATCGTCAAATACCGCCAGATCCGCCTCGCTGAGTCCTGTGACCCCGGACAGCAGGGGGGTTCCGGTAGTCCGCACATAGTGGGCCACCGCAGGCAGGGCAGCGGGAGCGGAAAAGTCGATAGCCACATCCGCCACCCGACCAATGGTCTGAAGATCGGCCAGATTGCCGATGTCAATAATACCGCCTATGGCGTCGCCGTGGGTCAAAGCGGTCTGCTCGATGAGATGGCCCATGCGGCCGTGACCGATAAGAAGAATCTTCACCGCACCAGCCCCGCTTTCTCCAGCAGCTCCCGGAGCTGGTTCTGGTGGGCCTGGGTCATCTCACACAAGGGCAGGCGGAAGGGCCCCACCTCTTTCCCCATCTGGTTCAAGGCTGTCTTGACGGGAATGGGGTTGACCTCCATGAAAAGGCCGTTCATCAGCTCCAGATACCTCACGGCGGTGGCCGCCGCCTGTTCCCGACGGCCCTCCAGATAGTCCATGACCATCTCATGGCACTCCTGTGGCATGATGTTGGCCCACACGGAAATCACGCCGCTGCCGCCAATGGACAGCAGAGGGATGGTGATGTCGTCATTTCCGCACCAGAGAGCGAAGTTCGGAGAGATGCAGTGGGCGATCTTCATGGCGTAGGACATGTCGCCGCTGGCTTCCTTGATGCCGCAGATATTGGGGTGTCTGGAAAGCTTCTCCACGTTTTCCACAGAAATGGAGCATCCCGTCCGCCCGGGCACATTATAAAGAATGCATGGGATGTGCACCGCGTCGGCCACGGCGATAAAGTGGCGGTAAATGCCCTCCGGATTGCCTTTGTTGTAGTAGGGCGTGATGAGCAGCAGGCCGTCGGCACCCAACTCCTGGGCCCGGAGACTCTTTTCCAGCATGGTCTGGGTGGAGTTGGAGCCAGTGCCGGCAATGACAGGCACCCGGTTCCCGGCCGTTTCGATCACGCAGCGGAGAACTGCGTCGTCCTCCTCGTGGGTCATGGTAGAGCTTTCTCCGGTGGTGCCCAGGGCCAGAATCGCATCGGTACCGCTGGCAATGTGCCATTCGGTCAGCTCTTTCAGCTTCTCAAAATTCACCGAGCCGTCGGCGTGAAAGGGTGTTACCAGAGCTACGATAGAGCCCTTGAGATTGCGGATGTCCATTGGTACATTCCTCCTAAAAAATCTGGAACGATATCGGGCCGGTACTCGCAGGATAAAAAATGGCCGGTGAACGTATCCACCGGTCATGAAAGGCGCGTTTCATGCGAGCAGATAGCGCAACTATGGAGCACACTGCTCCACAGACAGTCACGGAGGTGTTTCCCCCGTCCCCATCCGGCTCCCGCGCCCGGGAGACGGATTCGGCGGACTTGCCCCCGCTGTGTTCCCAGCCCGCCGGCTCCCACAGCTTCTTCGCGTCCGCGACCTCTATCGTGTTATCACATAACATATCACAGTTTTGGATGGTTGACAAGGGGGAAAATATACAAAACGGCAATCTTTTACAGGAAAGGTTTCCCCTGCTGTTGGACCGTACCCGTCAAAAGCGGCAAGGTCTCCATCACCAAGCGGGACTACAGCAAGGCTGTTCCCAGCCAGCGCATCAAAAACGATTTCCCTGGCACCGGCAACTATTTCATTACCGTGCTCACCTCTTTCTACTGGCGCGACACCCCGGCCACCAAGACTGTGCGGTTGAACAAGGTTATCACCGGAATCTGCAACATGCCGGAGAATTGCAGTCTGATTGATAACCTTTTCTTTTTTCTGGGCTTCAAAGAGAGCAGGCTTCCCGTTTGGCGGAAAGCCTGCTCTCTGGTGTCTCGCTATAGTCTCACATTATATCTGCCGCGCAGTCAGGACCACAGGCTGCACAATAGATCCGTATACCCCGAGGGATCGTCAATAGGCAGCCCAGCAATCAGCTTAGCCTGATTCATCAGCACCTGGGCAAACTTTTTTGCCTTCTCCGGATCACTGACCCGGGCGGTTTCCAGGGCAGTAAAAGCAGGGTGATCCACATTCAGCTCCAGAATCCGCTTGGCTTTCATACCCATCTCAGGCTGGACAGCGTTGAAGTAGCGCTCCATCTCAAAGCTCATGCCTTCGCCGGAAGTGAGGCACACCGGATGCGTTTTCAGCTTCCGGGAGATGCGAACCTCGTCTACACCTTCGCCCAGCGCCTCCTTGATGAAGTCCAAGGCTTCCTGATAGTCTCCGGCATTCTTCTCCTCTGGCATGTCCTCCAACTCCAAATCGCCGTCCAGCGCAGAGCGGAAGGTTTTCTCCTTGTACTCCCGCAGTACCTCTGCCAGCAGCTGATCCACCTGATCGGTAAGGTAGAGAATTTCCATGTTTCGTTCCCGCAGCAGCTCGGTCTGAGGCAAAGTGTCCATGGCGGCAGTGTTCTCGCCGGTGGCATAATAGATATACTTTTGATTCTCAGGCATCCGGTCCACGTACTCGCTGAGCGTTACCAGCTTCTTTTCCGTGGAGGAGTAGAATAGCAGCAGATCCTGAAGCAGCTCCTTCTTGGCACCATAGTTGTTGATGCATCCCGCCTTCAGCTGCCGGCCGAAGTTTTTAAAGAACTTCTCATAGCCCTCCCGGTCATCCTTCAGCAACCGCTCCAGCTCACCCTTGACCTTTTTCTCAATATTGTTGGCGATCATCCGCAGCTGCCGGTCGTGCTGCAAAAGCTCCCGAGAAATATTCAGACTCAGGTCTGGAGAATCTACCACGCCTTTGACAAAGCCAAAGTGGTCCCCGATCAGATCCTGGCACTTGTCCATAATCATCACGCCAGCGGAGTAAAGCTGCAGACCCCGCTCATAGTCGGCGCTATAGTAGTCGTACGGCGGTCGGGAGGGAATATAGAGCAGCGCCTTATAGGAAATCTGGCCTTCGGCGGAAACCGTCACCACAGACTGCGGTGCTGTGTAGTCATTGAACTTCTCCTGATAGAATTTGTCATATTCCTCCTTGGAGACGTCACTTTTTTTCCGCTGCCACAAGGGGACCATGCTGTTGAGGGTTTCTTCCTCTCTGTAGTTTTCATACTCGGGCTTGTCCTCGGGAGAATCTTCCTTTTTCCGGGACTTTGTAACCTCCATGCGAATCGGCCAGCGGATGTAGTCGGAGTACTTCTTGACCAGATCCCGCAGGGTATACTCCTGTAGAAATTCGCTGTACTTCTCCTCCTCGCCATCCTCCTTGATGTGCATGACAATATCGGTACCCACCGTCTCTTTTTCGCAAGGGGTTACGGTATATCCCTCGGCGCCGTCGCTTTCCCAGCGGTAGGCCTGCGCCTCTCCGTATTTTTTCGTGATTACGGTGATATGATCCGCCACCATGAACGCAGAGTAGAACCCCACGCCGAACTGACCGATAATATCCACATCCTCGTTGCCCTTGCCCACCTCCTGGCGGAACTGATAGGTACCGCTGGAGGCAATCACACCCAGATTGTTCTCCAGTTCGTCTGCATTCATACCAATGCCGTTATCGCTGACGGTAAGAAGCCGGTTCTCTGAATCGGCATGGACAGTAATCCGGAAATCCTCACGCTTCAGACCAACATTTTCGTCCGTCAGGGACTTGTAGCAGAGCTTGTCAATGGCGTCGCTGGCATTCGAGATGATTTCCCTTAAAAAAATCTCCTTATGGGTATAAATGGAATTGATCATCAGATCCAGCAGACGTTTGGACTCTGCTTTAAACTCTTTCTTGGCCATAGTTTTCTGTTTCCTCCCATAAAAGCGGAGCTGCGTGGGCAGCTCCATATTTTTTTCAAGCCTATCATGCATGGTAATTATGAACGCAATATGACTAAATTGTAAATATTGGCACTCTGAAGCAAAGAGTGCTAATGCCTGCCGGAGAAAATTTTACTCGGGGCACACGAGAGTATGCCTGTCTGCATGCCAGGACGCATATTGGGGGGAAAAGCTGCTGTATTACAGTTTTTCCCTTATTGTGCCTCTATTTCCGAATTTTATAGAACTTTTTTGACAAACTTAAAACGGACCGGATAAACTTCCGGTCCGTTTTTTGTATCCGCTATTCAAATTCGCCGAGGATGCTCCCCTGCTGCAAAATGTGGCGCTCCGCTTTTTTCAGAAACGCTTTCTTTCTGGAGCGGGCACTCAAATCCAACTCACAATCCAACGCATACACGCTGAACCGGTAGACATGCGTCTTTCCCTCCGGCGGCTTGGGGCCTGCGTACTTGTGGCGGCCGTAAGCCACCCCCTGCCGAGCGTGGCGCAGAGAGGGAACGGTCTTCCCGGCGGGAATGCCGCTTTTGATCCGGTTGGACGCCGGAATGTTCCAGATGATCCAGTGCGTAAAATTCTCAATAGGATGCGTCAGATCTTCCAGCGTGATGGCCAGCGTCTTGGCTTTCGGCGACAGGTTCCAGATCAGGAATTCCGGTGATTTATTCTGCCCCCGCTTCGTATTCTCAATGGGAATGATTCCGCCGTCATCAATCCCAACGCAGTCAAAGTCCAAAATGTAATCGTCCATAATCCTCCCTACTGCCGTCCCGCCTCCCGAATCCTCCGCAGGTTCTGGGCAGCGTACAGCGTCAAACTCAGCAAAATGCTGGCCACGCCGGCCAGAACCAACGCGCCGGAAACCGCCGGCGGGATGTCAAACCACACGATATGCGTAAAAATCACCGCGTACAGTACGCAGGCGGCAAACTTTCCATGCCAGGCGGCGCTGTATACCGCTCCTGTCCGCTGGATCACGATCAAACCCATGACCGCCATCACCGTTTCCTTCACCACCAGCACTCCCAGCAGCCACCATACCGCCCGAAACCGGGTCAGGAGGCAGACCAGTGCTGCCGTCTGGGTCAGTTTGTCCGCAATGGGATCAAGCACCTTGCCCAGATCACTGACCATCCGGAACCGCCGGGCGATCCATCCGTCCGCAACGTCCGTTGCCCCGGACAGCGCCAGCACCCATGCGGTCAGAGGATAATCCTGCCTCCCGCAGTAGAGCCACACAATCAGCGGCACCAGCAGCACCCGGAAGGCGCTGAGAAGATTGGGAATGGTAAAGAGTTGTCTGCCTCTCTCTCTGGGTCCGTCCGCCATGGGTTATTTCCTCCGTTTGCCATTTATCTCTGTTCCATACTATAGCGAAACCGGCGGGACCCGTCAAGCCCGGAGGATGAAGTTTAATGAAATACAAAGAAAATCACAAACGGGCCGCCGGGGCGGAAATCCCCGGCGGCTCACGCTTATTTTGCGAAACCAGTTTTACCGTCCGCCGCTTTCGCCGGCCACTCCCCGAAGGACAAACAGCACGCCCACAATCAGCGCCACGCCTAAAGCCATACAGATCACCACATTCTGAACGAATCCGGCAACCAGGAAACATACAAAGCTTACCGCCGCCACCGTAATGGCATAGGGCAGCTGAGTAGACACGTGGGTCACATGATCGCACTGGGCCCCGGCAGAGGCCATGATAGTGGTATCAGAAATGGGGGAGCAGTGATCGCCGCAGACCGCGCCAGCCAGACAGGCAGAGATACCGATGGTCAGCAGGGTGCTGCTGGGCTCAAAAACTGCCACTACAATGGGGATCAGAATGCCGAAAGTCCCCCAGCTGGTACCCGAGGCAAAGGCCAACAGGCAGGCCACAATGAAGATCACCGCTGGCAGCAGACTGTACAGGCTTTGGGAAGCGCCTTTCATCACGCTCTCCACAAACACGTCCGCACCCAGGGCGCTGGTCATACTCTTCAGGCTGACGGCCAGGGTCAGAATGGTGATGGGGGGAACCATGGCGATGAAGCCCTTGGGTACACAGGCCATGGCCTCCTTGAAGGTCAGCACCCGACGGGCCACCAGATAAATGACAATGAGGATCAGGCTCACCAATCCACCCCAAGGCAGTCCGATGAAAGCGTCCGTGTTGCCGAAAGCGCCAATGAAGCTACCAGCGCACTCCGTACCGCCCCAAGCGTCCACACCGAAAAAGCCGCCTACATAGATCATACCCACTGTACACAGGATGAAGAGGATGATAACGGGAATAATCAGATCCACGACCTTGCCTTTGGGGCTGCCTTCGTCGCTCTGACTGTTCTTCAGCCCTCCCAACTCCCCTTTCTGCCGGGCATTGTACTCGCAGAGCTTCATGGGACCGTAGTCAAACTTCATCACAGCCAGAGCAATGATGAACACAAAGGTCAGCAACGAGTAGAAATTGTAGGGAATGGCCCGGATGAACAGCTCGATTCCGCTGACTCCTGTATCCAGATCGGCGGCCACACCGGAAACAGCGGCGGCCCAGGAGGACACGGGGGCAATCATACATACCGGCGCGGCGGTCGCGTCAATCAGGTAGGCCAGCTTGGGCCGGGAGATCTTGTGCCCGTCGGTGACGGGCCGCATGACAGAACCCACGGTGAGGCAGTTGAAATAATCGTCAATAAAAATCAGAATACCCAACACGAAGGTGGCCAGCACAGCACCCACCCGGCTTCTGATATTCCGCTCCGCCCAGCGGCCGAATGCAGCGGAGCCGCCGGAGGCGTTGACCAGGGCCACAATAATGCCCAGCAGCACCAGGAACAGGAAAATGCCGGCGTTGCCCTCGATGGCGGAGATAAGACCGTCATTGACAATGGTGTCCAGCGTTGCCACCGGAGCAAAGTTGCACTGGAACAGTGCGCCTACCAGGATGCCGATAAACAGCGAAGAGTACGCCTCCTTGGTAATCAGCGCCAGAACGATGGCCACTACAGGAGGGACCAGAGCCCAGAAGGTGGCATACATATTGGACACGGCGGCTTCGCCGCCGGAGGCGAAGGCGGTGGCCGCCAGCGCCAGGCAGGTCACGGTCGCCATTACGGCGGTCAGCGCCCTGCGGGTTCTCGGGGTAGACATGTGCGTTTCCTCCTAAAATACAGAAAATCAGTCATGACTCTATCATGACTGAACACATGCGCCCCGCATGCCTGCGTCATGACAGCACTCCGCGTTTCCGCGACAGTCCGCCGGATCTTCTCCGGCGGCCCAGCGAACCCTCCGCCAGACAGCGGCGGGCTGCTTCGGCGGCTTTCCCTTTCCCTCCCCACGCTGTCTGACGTGTCCGGGGAGCTACTGATGGCAGCCGCGCCTCTATCATAACCGTATGGCAGGCATTTACTGCCTGATTAGTGCACATTATAGCTTGTTTTCACCGTTTGTCAAGACAGAAAAGCATATTTTGTCAAAAACAGGCAAAACAGGACCTCCGCCGGACGCTCCGTCATCAAAAATCACGAAACCCGCAGCAGAGGCCCCCATCGTCTGTTACAGGAAAAATTTCCGGATCACCTCCGCGATTCCGTCGTGGTTGTTGTCCCGCGCTGTCACATAGTCCGCCGCCGCCTTGGCCGCAGCCACAGCATTAGCCATAGCCGCGCCCACCCCTGCGGCGCGGATCATGCTTACATCGTTATTTTCATCCCCCGCAGCCACGGAGTCCCGGATATCTATCCCCAACTGCCGGCACAGCGCCGTCACGGCGGCCCCCTTATTCATTCCGACGGGCACCACCTCCAGAAAATACCGGCTGGAAAAGAAGCAGTCCACCCTGCCGGCCATCTCCGTCTGAAGCCAGCGTTCCATGTCCTCCAGCGGTTCCCGCCGCTGATAATCAATCGCCAGAGCCTTGACCGGCGGCTCGGACAGATCCCGGCGCACATCCTCAATCCGCCTCCACTCCAGCCCGATGACGGAGCAGTAGCGTCTGGCGAAGTCCTCATCGCAGCAGGGCTCAATCACCACGTCCTCCCTGTCATAGGTCTGCATATAGACACCCCGCCGCCGGGCCTCGTCATAAACGCGGTACAGCGCTTCCGGTTCCAGCGTCTCCCGATGCACGACGCAGTCTCCGGAACAGTCGTAAATCACACCGCCGTTGTAGGCAATCACATAGCAGCCCTCGTCAGCCAGTCCCAGACACCGGGCCTGGGCCAGGGAGCTCTTCAGCGGCCTGCCGGAGGTCACAACGATCCGGACTCCCCGCTCCAGCGCCTGATGGATGGCCTGCCGGTTGCCGTCTGTGATTTCCTTCTGATCGTTGAGCAGCGTCCCGTCCAGATCCAGAAACAGGATTTTCTTTCCCATGGCCGGATATCCTCCTGAATTAAAATATGGTCAGCGTCCCTGCCGCTCCATCCACCCGGGCGGTTCGCCCGTGGTACTCCGGTTCCAGTCCGTCTCCCAGCCCGCAAACTGCCGGGATGCCCAGAAGCTTGGTCAGAATGGCGGCGTGACTATTCCGGGAGTCCTGACGCGTGACAATCCCCAGAATCTGCTCCCGGTTCAGCGCAATGAATTCCGAAGGGTTCAGATCATCAGCTGCCAGAATGGCTGGTCCCTCCGGCAGCGCACCGCCGTCACCCGCTCCCGCCAGATTGCGTAGCAGCCGCCAGGTGATGTCCAGCACATCCGCTCCCCGCTGGCGCATGTAGGGATCTTCCATCGCCTCGAACAGGGCAGCAAAGGCCTTCCCCGCCTGCTGTACGGCGTACTCTGCGCAGCAGTGCTCCCGCTCCAGCACATCGGTTATGTACCCAACGTAATCCTCGTCCTCCAGCAACATGGCGTGGGTATCAAACATCAGCGCGGCGTCCTCGCCAACCTCCCGGCGGCACCGCGCCGCCAGTGCCGCCAGCTGGACTCTGGCCGCGTCCTGCGCCCCAACCAGCCGGCTTTTCTCCTGCGCCGGATCCGCGCCGGCCGCCTTCACGGCGGCCGCTCCCACACGGTGATAGCAGTGCAGCCGGCCCTGCACCACACCGACGGAGATTCCCTTGCCCTGTATCTGAATCACAGCTCCATCCTCCTGCGCCTGTCCGGTCCTGGATTGTTTACTTTGTATTCTAGCAAAGTTTCCTGTAATTTTCAACTGTGATTTCTGTGCATATTTTCTCCGGACAGATTCGGAAAACCTTCCGGAATATTCCGGAAATCTCTTGCAAAAAAATGAATTTTGCCGTATACTTGCACATAGAAGCAACAGCAAGGCGGGCATCAGACCCAGCCGTTTATACAATCGCATGAGGAGGAGCTTCCATGACACCAGAAGAAAAAAGATCCCTTCAGCTGACCGCCGTTCGCATACGGGAGGGCATACTCGCCGGCACTCACGGCGCGAAAGCCGGTCATCCCGGCGGCAGCCTGTCCGCCGCCGACGTATTCACCTATCTGTATTTCAAAGAAATGCGCATTAACCCCCAGAATCCCCGCTGGGAGAACCGGGACCGTTTCGTCCTCTCCAAGGGCCATACCGCCCCGGGGCTTTACGCCGCGCTGGCCCACCGCGGCTTCTTCCCGGTGGACACCCTGCCTACTCTGCGCCACATCGGCTCCTTCTTGCAGGGGCACCCCAATATGAACACCGTTCCCGGCGTGGATATGTCCACCGGCTCCCTGGGCCAAGGGCTTTCCGCCGCCGCTGGGATGGCCAAGGGAGCCAAATTTCTTGGCAAGGAGGTAAACGTCTACGCCCTGCTGGGCGACGGAGAGCTGGCCGAGGGACAGATCTGGGAGGCAACGATGTTTGCCGCCCACTACAGCCTGGATAATTTGTGCATCATTGTGGACGTCAACGGCTTACAGATCGATGGCCGGACCCGGGATGTCATGAATACCGAGCCTCTGAATGAGAAATTTGCCGCTTTCGGCTGCCGCGTGACGGAAACCGGTGGACACGACTTCGATGCACTGGAGTCCGCCTTTGCTGCCTTCCACAAAAACCATGGCAGCGGAGCGCCCACCGTCATTCTGATGAAAACCGTCAAGGGTAAGGGCGTCTCCTACATGGAGGACAATGCCGCATGGCATGGCAAAGCGCCCAACGACGAAGAATTCGCACAGGGTATGGCCGAGTTGGCCGAAGCCCGGAAGGCTCTGGAGGTATAAGTATGGCAGAGGTAAAAAAAGTCGCCACCCGCGACAGCTACGGCAATGCTCTGAAGGAATTGGGCGCTTCCGCCAGAAATCTGGTGGTGCTGGACGCCGATCTGGCGGGGGCCACAAAGACTGCCATTTTCCAAAAGGCCTTTCCAGACCGCCACTTCAACTGCGGCATTGCAGAGGCCAATATGGTGGATGTAGCCGCCGGTCTTGCCGCCATGGGGCTGGTTCCCTTCGCCTCCACCTTCGCCATGTTTGCCGCCGGACGGGCCTATGAGCAAATCCGCAATACCATCGGCTATCCGCATCTGAATGTGAAGATCGGCGCCACCCACGGCGGCATTTCCGTGGGAGAAGACGGCGCATCCCACCAGTGCTGCGAGGACTTTGCCCTGATGCGCGCTATCCCCGGCATGACGGTCATGTGTCCCGCCGACGACGTGGAGGCCCGGCAGATGGTGACGGCTGCCTATGAGATGGAAGGTCCTGTCTACATGCGCTTCGGCCGCGCCGCCACGCCGGTGTTCCACGACGAGAATTACCGCTTTGAAGCCGGCAGAGGCGAGATTTTGCAGGACGGCACCGATGTGGCCATCATTGCCACAGGCATCATGGTGCCGGAGGCCATTGAAGCCGGAAAAATTCTGGCCGGGGAGGGCATCTCCGCCAGGGTCGTCAACATGGCGACCATCAAACCGCTGGACGAACCGCTGGTGCTGAAGGCTGCCCAGGAATGCGGCAGGATTGTCACCGTGGAGGAGCACAGCATCATCGGAGGGTTGGGAGAAGCGATCTGCTCTCTTCTGGCGGAGAATTATCCGGTACCGGCAAAGCGGATCGGCGTCAACGACGTTTTTGGCCATTCCGGTCCTGCCCCCGCCCTGCTGGAACAATTCGGGCTGTGCGCGGATAATATCGTGCAGCAGGTCAAGGCGCTGCTGGAGAAATAAGCGCCGCGGCCTGGGGCCGGCGTAATGCAGCGTGAGCTCGGGAGGAAATTCTGAATTTCCTCCCGAGCTTTTGTCTGTTCTGCTGTTCTCAGCGGGTGGAGATTCCTTATTTTTTTTGTCTGTTTGCCGATAGGTAAGTATAAATCACATTGATGGTTCAGCGAGAGGAGGCACTGAAAATGGGTGAATTGACCATTCGCAGAAACAGAGGATTTGCTCCGGTCCAGCACCAGGCCACGGCCAAAACGGAAAAGCAGAGCGCCGGCAGTCAAAGCCGGTCCGTGTCTAAAGCCACGGGATTTACCGTCTCGGAAACGCTGCGGCAGCTGATGAGCAGGACCAGTCAGGCGGAGAACCACTCCCGGGAGAGCCGCCGGACGCTCCAGCGGGGAGAAGCCGTACTGGCCGAGGTGCAGGAGCACCTTGGCCGCATCGCGGAGTTGGCCCGGGAGTCCGCCGGGGAAGGAGAACCTGACCGGGCAGCTCTCCAAAAAGAGCTGGAACATTTACAGCGCGAAATTGACCGCATAATAGACAGCGCCTCCGCCGGAGAGGAGCGGCTGTTTCTGGACGGCGGTGCGGACGACGGACTGGAGGCCCTTCTGTACGCTGTCATGAAGGAATCGGCCGCCGGACCGTCCGGCGATCAGAAGCTTCCGGACTGGCTGACCAGCGGCATTTCCCAGGGCGGCCTTACGCCGGAGCAGCTCCTCGCATCGCTGGGACTGGACAAAAACGCCAGCGGCGCGGACCTTATGGCTGCCATCACCGGCAAGCCGCTGGGCAATGGTTCCTCCTCCGATTATCTGGCCGCCCTGTATCTGGGCGCAGTCATCGCAGGCGGCTCCTCCGAAGCGGCCGACCCCTCTCGGGCAATGGACGGTCTGCGGCAGCTGCTGGAAAAGGTGGCAGAGGGCGTTTCCCCGGACGAGGCGGTAAAAACACTGACCGGCGGAGAGTTTACCAGCCTCTCCGATTTTCAGGAGCAATTCACCGGGGGTACGGCGCCAGGACTGGAAAAATTCCTGGTGAACCTTCTGGTGGCCGGCAGCGACTCCCCCCTTCTGACCATCCCCTCCCTGATGCCCGTTCTTGTCGGACTGGAAGACTTCAATCTGGATCTGATGATGGATCTTCTGACCGCCTCCCAGAACGCCCAGAGCTCCCAAGCCCCCGGAGAAGCCGCGCCGGCGGAGCAGCCGGAGACCTCTGCCGCCGCGGCGGCAGGGGCGGAAGCGCCCCCCTCTGTGCAGCTGGGAAACGCTCTGGTCTCAGGGCCTGATCTTTCTGGCGTATCCTATCAGGCCGCTTCCGGTGAGCTCTCCGTCAACGGGCAGGCGGACGTGACCATCCGGGGAACCGGCGTGCAGGCCATTGTGATCTCCGGAACCGGTGCCGTCACCCTTCAGAGTGTCCGCGCGTCCGTACTTGCTATCGAAACCGCAGAGGCCCGGGTGTTCAGCGAGGGAGAAAATATCGTGGATGAAGTGCGCCTGCGGACGGGAGCGTCCCTCTCCTTCGGCGGCGGCGGACGGATGGTCGCCGGTGCACTCCATGGCGGCAAATCCAACGTCCTGCGTCTGACGGAGGGCGCGGTCGTCCTGCTGGGAAAAGATGGAAAAACCCTGGGCAATCTGACGGTTCCGGCGCTGATGGACGGCCCCGCCTCCCTGGCGGCCCGGTCAAATCTCGTGCGCAACCCCGAGGGAATCTCTCTGAAGCCCTTTGACATCATCTGGAAAACCCTGCTTCCTGGCTTCAGCTCCGTCGCCTCCATGACGGTGGACGGAAGGCAGGCGAAAATAGCCCTTCTGGGCGGCGATACGCCTACCCTGGCCCGGCTGTGGATGGACAAAGGGGATCCCTCTCACGGCTCCCCGCTTCATGCCCTGATTATTCAGGGCAAGGACGAATCCGGCCGTCCCAAAACCCGTTACGCCTATCTGCTCTGGAACCAGCAGGCGGGCGCGTTCCAGGAAATCTCCATGTATCCCAATCCTTTCACCGTCACCGGCGGCGAGCCGGATCAGGACTGGATCTACGAAGAGGAGAGCCACACTCTCCATATTCTGTCCAATCAGGTTACAGCCATCTCCGGCGGCACAGGAACAGATGCCAATCAGGCTCCCTTCAGCGGGAGAATCTCTCTGGCGGACAGCATCGGCACACTGGAACTCACTCTTGGCGGCGTGGTCTGCCGGGTTTCCTCCGGCAGAGCCTTCCATCTGGGCCGGGAGAACGACGTAACGCTGCTGCTGCAAAGCGGAGCGTGCAACTTTTTTGAAAGCGGAGCTGGCTGCGCGGGCATCTCCCTGGGAGAAGGCACCTCTCTGCGGATCGACCGTACTGGTTCCCGGGATGATCCGGACGGCGTCCTGACCGCCACCGGCGGCTCCGGAGGCGCAGGAATCGGACGGGACAGCGGCGGAGGCCGGGACCGGACCAGCCGCATTCTGATCCGGGGTGGTGTCATCACCGCCGCCGGTTCCGGCGGCGGTGCCGGAATCGGCGCAGGAAAGCGAGGCTTTATGGGCCCCATCACCATTACCGGAGGTATTATCACCTCCACCGGCGGCTCCGGCGGAGGCGCTGGAATCGGGGCCGCTCTGGGCGCTCCGGTAGGAGACATCTGTATCCGCGGCGGTGCCGTCACCGCCACGGCCGTCCAGCATGCCGCCGCCATCGGCGCCGGCGTACAGGGAGAGAGCGGAGACATTCTCATCACCGGAAGTGCGCGGATCACCAAAGCGCAGGGCGGCAATCCCGGCGCGGACATTGGCGCATGTCTCTTCGGAAACTGCGGGAAGGTTCTTATTTCCGGCGGTGCGGACATCGGAAGCGCACGTCTCTGGACCCGCTCCGGCATCTCCCTGCAAATGGGGGAGGATACTGTCACGCTGCCGCAGTTCCGCCTCTCTTCCCGGGCTCTCCGGCTGAGAAAGCTGCGGATATCCACCCGGGAAGCCGCTCAGGCGGCCATGGTCACTGTGGACGTGGACCGTCGTTGGGTCGCCCAGATCCAGGCGGCCTACAACACACTATACACACAGCTGACGCGCAGCGGCTTTGCAGGCGGACCGGGGCCTGCCGGACAGTCAGATGATCCCGTAAGGGACGCTGGCGCAGCCGGCGTGCTGCTCAAGGACATGGGGGATTCCATCCCTCTCCCTTCCTCCCAGGCGCTTCACACCCACAGCAGGCGGAGTAAGGAGGACGTACGGCAGCTGCTGCGGTAACAGTCATGGCCTACAGCGAATTGATCAAAAATTACCAGTGCATCCGGAACTACGTGCGCCATTTCTATGTCTACGGCTTCAAAAATCGGGAGGAGTACCGGGACAAGAGCGCCCGCAGCTATGACGACGAGCGCCGCCGGGTGGAAAGCTGGCTGGGCGAATATATGTTTTTTCGCCAGTCCTCCAGAGGAAAAACCGTATTTCTCAGCGTGGACAGCCGCAGTATCCTCCACAACCCCCTCTACAAGTCCTTCAAGGCGAAGAGCTTCACCGCAAAAGACATCACGCTGCATTTCTATATTCTGGATCTGCTTTCAAGGGGAAAAGAGATGACCAACCGGGAGATGATGGACCATATCAGCCTGGATTACCTGTCCCATTTTGACGCCGGATTCTCTTTGGACAGCTCCACCCTTCGCAAAAAGCTGAAGGAATACGAAACCCTGGGTCTTCTGGAAGTCAGGAGGCAGGGCCGGGACGCATACTACCGGCTGTCAGAGGATAAGGTCCGCCTCTCCTCCTGGCAGGACGCCGCAGCCTTCTTCTCTGAGGCGGCCCCTCTGGGCGTGATCGGCTCCTTCCTGCTGGACAAATTCCGCAGCGTACCGCCATATTTCGGTTTCAAGCATCATTATATTCTCCACGCGCTGGACAGCCAGATTCTCTGTGAGCTTCTGACGCTGATTCAGGAGCGCAAATCCGCCGCGCTGACCGTCCAGAGCCCCCGCAGCGGCAAGGTCAGCCGTCAAATGGTTTTCCCACTCAAAATCTATATCAGCTCCCAGAGCGGCCGGCAGTATCTCCTCTCCTACTTCTATCTGGCAAGGCATCTGACCTTTCACCGGCTGGACGGCATCCAGGCGGTTTCCCCCGGCGTCTATGATCCAGACTGCGGCCGGTACGCCGGATATTATGAGAAATTCCGGCGACACCTCTGGGGCGTATCCACTGGTCCCGGACGGCAGACCAGCCGCGTTGAGATGACGGTGCGCATCGGCCCCGGAGAAGACTATATCCTCCGGCGGCTGGAGCGGGAGAGGCGCTGCGGCACAGTGGAGAGAACCGGTGAGACCACATGGCGCTTCCAGGCAGAAGTATATGATCCTTCGGAGCTTCTGCCCTGGCTGCGGACCTTCACCGGGCGGATTGTCAGCCTGACATGCAGCGACCAGACGGTGGTGGACACCTTCCGGGCAGATCTCGCGCAGATGAGGGAAATGTATGGAGGCGGCGGTCATGCTTTTCAGTGAAATTTACAGCAGTTACTTCAATGCGGCGGCTGCCATCCTGGCCGAGGCTGTCCGGCATACCCTGACCACCGGGCGGCTGGAGGAAATTATCCGGGAAAAAGCTTTTGCCGAGAGTGTCCTGAGCCTTCCGGCGGCCCTCCGGTCCGACTGGCCCCTGCTGGAGCCGGATCTGACCACGCCGCTCCGGCATGCGCCCTCCATGCCCCTCACGCTGCTGCAAAAGCGGTGGATGAAATCGCTGTTGCTGGACCCTAGAATCGCACTGTTTGATCCAGACGGCAGCGGGCTGGAGGACGTGGAGCCTCTGTTCCGTCCCTCGGACATCGTGCGCTTCGACCAGTATCTGGACGGGGATCCTTATACGGACCCGGCCTACATAGCAGTCTTTCGCCTTCTGCTCACCGCCCTCCGGGAGGAGCGGCTGGTTCGCCTCCGCCATACTGGCGGTGACGGAAAGCAGTGGGATTGCGTCTGCCTCCCCCGGCGGATCGAGTACTCGGAGAAAGACGGCAAATTTCGTCTGCTGGCCTCCGGTCATGAAAACAGCTGGTATGTCAACATCGCCCGCATCCACAGCTGCCTTTTGCTGGGTCCGGCGGACCTGGCGGAGTTCCGAGAGCCGGAGCGGCATCTGGAGGATCTGGTCTTCCTGCTGTGGGACGAGCGGAACGCCCTGGAGCGGGTGCTGCTCCACTTCTCCCATTTTGAAAAGGAGACCGTCCGGCTGGGGGACCGGGAGTATCAGGTGACGCTGCGCTATGAGATAGCGGACGAGACGGAGCTGCTTATCCGGGTTCTCTCCTTCGGACCCATGCTGCGGGTTACTGCCCCCCAGCGCTTTATACGGCTGATCCGGGAACGGTTGGAACAGCAGGTATAAGCTATATGCTGCGAACTCCAAGAGAGTTCGCAGCTTTTTTTCCGTGATTTCCCAGCCGGTTTTTTGGTATTCTATACCTGCAAAGCCGCCCTTGTCTGTGTCTGACAGCGGACACGGCGGTGCGCTAGGGTATCCCGACGCGTATGCCGGCGGCTCCTGGGACAGTTTGTCAAGTATCGCGGGTTCGATTCCCGCCGCGCGTCCTGACGGCGCGCGCCAGTTGGTTTGGTATCAGCGCACATGGATATCGTGCCGAAAGCACGACGGATCTGAACGGAAGGAAAAGCAAAATGTCTCCCTGCCGGAAAACCGGCGGCTCCGGCCTCCTGCCGGCCGCCGGTCGCCGGCGATGGATCCCCGCCCTGTCCGGCGGCAGATACCGCACCAGCGCGGACGGAGCCAGGAGGAGCCCCTCCCCGCTCCATCCGACGCGGTGCTGAAGCCCCCGGCCGCAGGGGTCCATCCTTTTTCTTGAAGAAACAAGGATCAAAAAGAACTTCAAAGCACTCTGAAATCCGCTGCTGTTCCACAATTTTCCCACAGTAATGATACCGTACTTCGGATTGACAAAGGAGGTTTGTGATATGAAGAAGGTCATCATCAGCGATAACCAGAGAGGACTGCTGTTCCGAAACGGCAAATTCACACGGCTGCTCCAACCAGGCAAATACTACCTGCTCGGCGACCGTCATGTGGAAAAACTCCTTCTGAACCAAGCCCTGTGCTCCGGTCTGTGCACCCTGGACGCGCTTCTGGCCAACCCGGAAATTGCCGCGTCAGCCAGCATAGTGGAGGTCCCGGATCAGCAGATTGCCCTCCACTTCGTAGACGGCAAATTTTCCGGTGCACTGCGGGCCGGAAAGCACGCCTTCTGGAACGTCCGGCAGGAGCATACCTATCAATTCGTAGACGTCTCCACTCCGGAAGTGGGACCGGAGGTTCCCGCTTACATCTTCTCCCAGCTGGACAGCCAGTGGTTTTCCAGAGTAGAAGTGGCGCAGTACCAACGGGCCCGGCTGTATTTTGACCAGAAGCTGGTCCGTCTGCTGGAGCCAGGCGTTTATTACTTCTGGAACGCCAGCGTAAAGGTGAACGCCGACTTCGTGGATACCCGGCTGACCCAGATGAATATCACCGGACAGGAGCTGCTGACCCGGGACAAAGTATCCCTCCGGATCAGCTTCGTTTGCAGCTACCGCATCACCGACTATGTCAAGGTGCTGACCGAGATTGACAACTACGCCGAGCAGCTCCATGTGACCGCTCAACTGGCCCTGCGGGAGTACGTGGGCAGGCATAAGCTGGATGAAATTCTGGAAAACAAGGAACAGATTTCCGAGTACGCCGTCGGTCGGCTGCGGGAGCAGTCTCCAGCTCTATATCTGGAGATCGCCGGAGGCGGTGTCAAGGACGTGATCCTGCCTGGGGAAATCCGGGATATCATGAATACAGTCCTGGTGGCGGAAAAGCGAGCCCAGGCCAGCGTCATCACTCGCCGGGAGGAGGTTGCCTCCACCCGCTCCCTGCTGAACACTGCCCGGCTCATGGAGGAGAGCCAGACCCTATACCGGCTCAAGGAGCTGGAGTACATCGAGCGCATCTGCGCCAATGTGGGCAGCATCGACCTGAGCGGCTCCGGCGGCCTGCTGGCGCAGCTGACAGAACTGTTGCGAGGGAAGGCGTCATGACAGCGCACCGGGGAATCAAAGTGTGAATATGTTATTGTTGAAAAGAGGTTTTTACTTCTTTTCAACCGCTTCGACTATAAAGGAGAGCATCCCGGACTGGGATGCTCTCCTTTTAACATGTCTTTTATCCGCTTAACGCAGAAATTCCGGAACAGCATCGATTTTAAAATCGCGCCAAAGTTCCTTTTGCTGCCTTGCCTTTCAAGAAAACATATCAATTTTTAAGGCTCTGCATCGGCGCAGGAATCCGGCCGCCTCGGGTCACAAAGTCCCTGCTGGAGAAGGGATGAACCGCTTGCACTGGTCCGGAGCCCAGCAGTCCGCCGAACTCCACCATATCCCCTACCTTCCGTCCGGGAGCAGGGATCACGCGCACAGCAGTGGTCTTGGCATTGACCATGCCGATGGCAGCCTCGTCGGCAATTATGGCGGAAATGGTCTCCGCCCCGGTGTCGCCGGGAACCACGATCATGTCCAGTCCCACTGAGCACACACAGGTCATGGCCTCCAGCTTGTCCAGCGTCAGCGCCCCGGAGGACGCGGCGGCAATCATCCCCTCGTCCTCGCTGACAGGAATGAAGGCCCCGGAGAGGCCGCCCACCGACGAGGAGGCCATGACGCCTCCCTTTTTCACCGCATCGTTGAGCAGAGCCAATGCGGCGGTGGTACCGTGGGTACCGCAGACCTCCAGTCCCATTTCCTCCAGAATCCGGGCCACGCTGTCGCCGACGGCGGGGGTGGGCGCCAGGGACAGATCCACGATACCGAAGGGTGTGTCCAACCTCCGGCTGGCCTCCTGGGCCACCAGCTGACCCATTCTGGTAATGCGGAAGGCGGTCTTCTTGATGGTCTCAGCCACCACGTCGAAGGGCTGTCCCTTCACCGACTGAAGCGCGTAGTGAACCACGCCGGGGCCGGAGACACCCACGTTGATGACCCGCTCCGGCTCTCCTACGCCGTGAAAGGCTCCCGCCATGAAGGGGTTGTCCTCCACGGCGTTGCAGAACACCACCAGCTTGGCACAGCCGAAGCCGCCCCGGTCTGCGGTGCGGGCGGCCAGCTCCTTGATGATCCTGCCCATAATGGCAACCGCGTCCATGTCGATGCCTGCCTTGGTGGAGCCCACGTTGACGGAGGAACAGACAATGTCCGTCTCTGCCAGGGCCTGGGGAATGGAGGCGATGAGCTTCCGGTCCGCATCCGTCATCCCCTTCTGTACCAGAGCGGAAAATCCGCCGATGAAGTCCACTCCGCAGGCTTTGGCCGCCCGGTCCAGAGTCCTGGCGAAGGGCACGTAGTCCTCCGCCTCCGCCGCGGCCGCCACCAAGGCGATGGGTGTGACGGAGATTCGCTTGTTGACAATGGGAATTCCGAACTCCTTCTCAATGGCCTCGCCGGTGGAAACCAGCTTTTCAGCATAGCGGGTGATCTTGTCATAAATCTTGCCGCAGGCCGTCTCCGCGTCGCTGTGGGCGCAGGAGAGCAGGGAGATTCCCATGGTGATGGTGCGCACGTCCAGATGCTGCTGGTCGATCATCTGGATGGTCTGCAT
>OFFE01000471.1_pt1 | contig 34456 bp, 33 predicted proteins | sample 1521371 | NCBI WGS metagenome assembly OFFE01 (sample SAMEA3504131, study PRJEB24116) | mouse gut metagenome | biome: mouse gut; feature: mouse-associated habitat; material: faeces | place: Denmark | collected 2011 | reverse complement strand
CCCGGAAAGCCACCCATACATGGCTGGCGGGGAAAATCAAGTGCGGGAACTGCGGATATGCCCTTATGAGTATCTTCAATCCCTCCGGCAGACAATATCTGCGCTGCACGAAACGGCTGGATAACAAAAGCTGTCCCGGCTGCGGGAAAATCATCACGGCAGAACTGGAAGCGGTTGTGTATCAGCAGATGGTGAAAAAGCTGGACAGCTACAAGACGCTGACGGGCAGGAAGAAAGCGGCAAAGGCCAATCCCAAAATCACTGCCCTGCAAGTGGAACTTGCCCATGTGGACAGCGAGATTGAAAAGCTGGTGGACAGCCTGACAGGCGCAAACAATGTGCTGCTCTCCTATGTGAACGTGAAGATAGCCGAACTGGACGGACGAAAACAGGAGCTTCTGGCGAAGATAGCGGAGTTGACGGTGGAAGCCATCAGCCCGGAACAGGTCAGCCAGATTTCCGGCTACCTCGACACATGGGACAGCGTATCCTTTGACGACAAGCGGCGGGTGGTGGATTTGATGATTACCACCGTTGCCGCCACAAGCGACAGCTTAAACATCACATGGAAAATCTGACGGGCATATCAGCGCCCGTCAGACCGTTACCTTGTGTAGTCCCTTGTAAACTGTACTTTGCTGCAATATCTATTCCAGGAACCTCAACCCCCAAATGTGTGGCAATATTACGCATACGATATAGGCGCTTAATCTGCCATCTTATTCGAGTTTCGTGTGAATCAAGGAATGCAGCGATACTTTTTCCGTCAGCCAGTACTTTTCTGAGTGAAAACAGCCTTGTACGTAGCAGCGGATTTTGAGAAAGGCATCCATAGATTTTCTTCATTTCTGTGGAGTTTTCAGCATGTGCGGAAAAATAGCGCACAAATTCTTCGAAATTCGCAATTCCTAATTCTTGTAGCTGTTGTTGTCCTATAGTATTGCACAGTTGGGAATGTACGGCTCTTAACTTCTTGAGAATATAGGTTTTTTGAATTATGGGGAGCAAGCTGTTTACGACATTTTCTCTTGAACTGTTGGGTGTTCGGTTTGAGAATAATGTTTCAAGGGCTGTCCAAAAAGTGCGTAGCAAGGTTGTAGTGCCTCGGGCATCGAATGCTTCTGCGTGCATTTCTATTGCTTGTGTCAACAACATAAAAGCATCAATACCCATTGACTTAGCTTGCAGAATGTTTTTAATGCGCAGGTCGATTATTTCTTGTTGCACATATGGGCGTTTGTTCATTTTCCCAGGAAGTTTAATTTCCTTATAATGCCCATCCGATGCAAGGTATATGATTTTATAAACTTGTTTCGTAAAATAAAAATGTTTAAAATATCTAGTAAATGTCTGGATAAATCTGATATAGTCACAAAATTTCTCTGCTGAACAATAAGGGTCATATGAATGATCCCTAAAACGGACAACCGCCATTTTTCTCTTAGTAGTGGCCTCGCGAAGTTTTCTATCAAACTCTTTAATTAAATCCTCCGCAATATAATCTTTGCAAAGTTCTTTGCGTTCTTTGCCGACATCTACTCGTTCAATTTGTTGACTTATTGTCAGATTATCACTAATACTATCCATATACTCAATAGAATCGACATCCATTAGAATCAAGAAAGTAAATTCTTCGTAAGTACAACTGAACAAGTTGAAATATTCTTCAATCTGTTCGGAGCAACTAATTCTCTTGTCTTTGTTGAAGAAAAACTTTTTTGTCATTGTATATACATACTCTCTTGAGTATCCCATGCGAATCAAGCAAATAAAATAACATGCCGTACTATATAGCAATTTATTCTTATCTTTGGTTTCCTTTACCAGATGAATTATTTCGTTCACATAAGCTTTTCGATATTGGTGAAATGTGCATGCTTGTTTAAAAGCATTTAGCCATCCTTTTAAATGTATATGGCTTTTTTGCGCTTCTTCCAACCCCGTTCGAATACTAAACAAGCGACTTCCTAAGATTTTCTTCAAAATATAATCCTTTTCTGTCTGTTCCAATAATTCTTCAAGGATTGGTGGAATATATTTGCTATAATACTCTGTAAGCATTCCATACTCATTAAGCAAATCAAATGTTTCCTCCACTTCTTTTAGGAGCGTCATTGAATTATGAAGTGGCAATGAATAGGTGTCTGGGCTGGTTTCACTCAAAAGTTCATCGGCTTTTTGGTAAAACAGATATAGCATTTCCATCGACTCATTGTAATCCCAATTTTCTGGAATGCGATATATCATGGTATCACTCCTTTATGACGCTGTGATTTTACCTCAACTTCTCCGCTCATCAGCTTGGGCAACAGACGGTCACGGGCTTCAACAAGCAAACCTATCTGAGAGTTCAGAGCGGTTATCTTATCATGTATCGTAGAAAACAGACTTTCCGCCTTGTTCAGAATTTCCTGTGTAGGGGTCAATATTCGTAAATTCTCGATTACTCCACGGTAAAGTTCTTGTTGATTGGTTGATCCACGACCCATGCTCATCAAAAAATCCTGCTGGTGTTTGATTGCTTGATAAAAGAAATTTTGATATTGTTCAGTTCTTACAAGGGTAACGTGGGAATCAAAAGTTGTATCTGGATATGCTCCAAATACTTGTCCAACCCGGCCAAGTGTACCAGTTCCAGTGGAACAAATCACAGTATCTTTGTCCTGCAAGTTTAACTCTGGCGCATATTCTTTTGATTCTCTGCGCGCCTCACCGATATCCATGATAGATTGACGAATGCACTTTTGGCTAATGACAAGATACTTTCCGCTATCATCGTATTTAGGGGAAATTCCTCTTTTTAGGACAGATGCAACATCTCCAAGGCTTCGCTGTCCCCACCCTTCCGGCAGCCCATCCACAACAGGGGTTGTTCCATAACCGGGGAACCGCAGATCAACAAACCACTCCTTATACAGCCGCTGGGCCACTTCTTCCAGCAGCCTGATTTGCCTTTGGTTGTTTTCGATGAGGTTGTCGTAGGCGGAGAGGAGATATACAATCTTTTCTTGTATATTTATTGGTGGGACTGCAATTTTCATATTTCGTAATGCAGATAAACTAACAGTTCGTTGTGCAGCCCCAATAGCCGCTGCGTCAGCCATCAGATAAAAATCCCGATTTAGCATTGTATAGTAGAGAAATTGCGGAAGAATTGTATGGTTGGGGCGCAAAACTGCAATATGCCGTTGAAATACAAAAGGAATAGTTTCTTTTATATAGACAGGGATTCCAAATGAGCCTACGACAGAATAAAGAATATCTCCTCTTTGTGGCTTTCGCTTACTATCTAAATGATTATAATATTCTTCAGAGACGTACATCGTATTAGTGAAATCAAACTGGTTCGCCGTTGTAATATTGGAAATAGTCACAAAAGGGATTCCTTTCTGTGCTTTCGGGGGCGGCTGGTGATCGCCATCCGCTATTGAAACACAGCAATCAGCCAGTTTTTTTATTTCCCACTTCACAGCCCCATCTCCTCCCAATTCCCGGAGATGGTCTTCATCAATTCATTGGACTCCTTTTGTAGCTCCAGCAATTCCCGGTGAATCTCCCCCATCCGCTGGGCAAAATCCACTCCGTCGTCCTCCGCCGGGGCCACGCCCACATAGGCGCCGGGGGTCAGGGAGTAGCCCCTTTCCGCAATCTCTTTCAGGGTTGCGATTTTACACAGGCCAGGAATATCCTGATATGTTCCATCTACACCGAATTTTTCAGTGAGCCAGAAATACTCATGTAAAATTTCCAAAACCGCATCTATCACACCCGTAGTTTTTTGGCAGAGGTTTTCAACAACGATTGACATTGCTCTCTTTTTGCTGGAAGCAGAAGCGTTTTTCTTCAATTTGGGGACTTCATAAGCATCGTTGCTTGAACTGAACAGAAAAAAGTTGTCATATACTGACTTTAATGCCTCAATGGCTAAAGGCTTGAATTTTTCAATGGTTTGCTTTAATTGTTCCAGATATTTTACCTGCTCTTGACTTTCTACAAGATTATACCAATGTATTTGCGGCAGTTCTTTTTCGATGGAGCCGCAGAGAGAAATAAGAGTTGATCTGTTTTCGATACTGACTTCTGACCAGCATGTTTCGTCCAAGAAAAAGCGAATTACAAAAAGCAGTTCTGACTTTTGAAGTGTTATGGCACAAGAGTTTAGGCTGTGCTCGTAGTGGTCGATAAGCATAGCATATTTCGCTGTTTGATTGCGATACAGCCAAACAATGGCGTTCAGGTTCTTCAACTGCCACTCGCTCCACTCGTTCAGCGTGCGGTCCACCACGGTGTAGTAGTTCCGGGCGTCGATAAACAGCACCTTGTCCCGCAGCGCCTCGGGCTTGCCCTTGTCAAAGAACCACAAGGAGCAGGGCAGGGACTTGGTATAGAAAAAGTTGTTGCCCACGCTGACCATCACGTCCACATGGCCAGACTCCACCAGTTTTTGCCGGATATCCTTGTCCTTGCCGGAGCTGTCCGTGGCAGAGGAGGCCATGACAAAGCCCGCCCGGCCCCGCTCATTCAGATAAGAGTAGATAAGAGTAGAAATAGGAGATCCAGAGGTAGTTTGCGTTACCCACCTCCTTGGCCTTATTGACGGAGGGCAGGCCAAAGGGCAGACGGCCCGCACTCTGGGCGGATTCCGAGTTGACCTTGTCCACATTGAAGGGTGGATTTGCCATCACATAGTCACAGCAACCGTCCAGGTTGTGGGCGTCGTGATAGAAAGTGTTGGCCTCGTCGCCGGACTTGATGAGGCCGTTTAGCCCGTGGACCGCCATGTTCATCAGGCAGAGCTGGGCGTTATACTCCACCTTCTCCTGACCATAGAAGGTCATGGCGGAGTTGGCCTCCATGCCAGCAGCGTTGACGAAGTCGCCGGTCTGGACGAACATGCCGCCGCTGCCGCAGGCGGGGTCCAGCAGGACGCCGCCCTGGGGCTCCAGGACGTTGACGATCATCTTGACCAGGGATTTGGGGGTGAAGAACACCCCATCGTCCTGGGCGATGTTTTTGGCAAATTTGTTGAGGAAGTATTCATAGATGCGCCCGATCACGTCGCCGCCCACTTCGTCCAGGGCGCTGTTGTTGAAAATGCGCAGCAGCTCCGCCAGAAGCTCGTCAGAGAAAATGGTATAATCCTTGGGCAGAACGCCCGTCAGCTGCTCCGACTGGGCCTCCACCAGCTCCATGGCGTTGTTGACCACTTCGCCCAGGCTGTTCATGATGTGGCCGCTCTGGTTGGTCAGTTCCGCCGAGGCGATATCGGCGGGGAGGTTGACCAGATATTCGTACTGCGCCTCTCTGGGCAGGAACAGGGCGCTTTTGGAAACGAAATCGCTGGCTTCTACAGGCAGGACCCGACCGCCACGGACAGGACGGTTTTTCAAAATTTCCTTCTCCACCAGCTTGAAGCGGCTGTAGGCGTAGCGAAGAAAAATCAGGCCCAGCACCGGCATACAGTATTGGTTGGAAGTCAGCTTGGAGCCGGCCCGGAGCAGATCGGCGGACTCCCACAGGTCGGATTCCAATTTTCTGATGTTTACCATAAGACTGTACCTCCAAGATTGCTTGGCGCTGCAATCAAACAGCTGCCGGTTTCGACATTTATTATATACGTTCGAGGAAATATTTGCAATCCGTTCAGGGGCGCTATTTCATTGTTTACTGGTACGTAATATTTGACAGGGTATTTTCTCCCGACGAACAGGAAAACGGTGCGTTCCACACTATCTGGAACGCACCGCTTTGTTTCATATTTGGTTACGCATAGAAGTTGACGCTGTTGGGAATCCCGACGAACATATAGCAGTATGTGATTCCGTCGTACTGGGTCACACCCACACTGATGCAATCGCATCTCGGGTCGATCATGGTCTGAAAATGACCGGGGGAGTTGATCCAGTTGTCCGCGGCGTGCTGGGCGGCGTCGGCTGTGCCAGTGAACACAGTGAGGTTATTGCCGAAGCCGTAGGGATATCCGGCCTCGGCAGCGGCCTGGCCCTCCTCCGGAGCGTGATGCCAGGTGTAGCGCCGGTTGGAGCAGGCTTGAGCGGCGTTCATCAAGGCCTCATTGACAGGCAGTTCTAAGACCCCATTGGCTTTACGGGTCTGATTGTGTTTCTGGGATTGTGGGAGTAGTGGAACTGACCGTCAGTTTCATACTTCCACAATCCCCTGTGCTGTTGGAGGCGGTGATCTCCGCACTCCCCTCCGCTTTGGCGACGGCGACCCAGAAGGTCAGCACCTGCTCCACCGCCACTGTGTCCGGGGCGCTGGAGGTAACGATATAGTCTGTACCGCTGGGGCCGATGATGAGGCCGCTTCGCTCTCCCACCTCCAGGATACTGCCCTTGTAGCTGCTCACCCGGATGGCCGGGGCCTCCACTGCTATAGCGGGGACAACAAGAGTGGATGTGAGGATGGCTGCTGTCAGTACGGCAGCGCTACATTTTTTCGTGTTAGTCATATGTTCCCTCCTGTTTTCAACATTTATGTGGCTTTTGCAACCAACACAATATCGAAAAACCAGTCCAAAGTCGAGAGGAAACTCCAATCTAAAACGGAGAAAGGCAGAGGTAAAAATTAAGCGAACTACACAATGCCGTCTTGTGGCTTGGATTATAAAATTTCCTTCTCGTTGTAGACAGAGGTGCAATCCATCGCCTGAGATTTATGTTGGATTGGAGACGGTTAAGGCAGACCGATTTAACATTGACCGTTTTCTTAGACTGAGGCTGTGCCAATCCTGAATAAGTGTTGCAGAGGTGTCTGACCACATAAACAGCCACAGACAGACGTGGAACACGTGGAAACACTGGTTTCAAAGAGTACCAGAGAACAAATGGAACAGAGCAAAAACGGCTATAAACCAGCAAATATTGTCTAAAAAATCTTTGTTGACCTCTTTGTATATGGCGAGGTAGTTTCTTGTCCCCACACAGATCAGGGTTTCTTCGCAAACCGCTGATAGTACGCCTCCAGCTTTTCCTCACAGATCCGCCCCATCTCCGCCTTCTCTCCCTCCGTCAGTCTCTTCCAAACCGCCTCATCCACCTGGATGATTCCCAGCGTCCTGGTGTGCCGCAGCATCTGCATATCCTCAAACCGCTTGAAGGGATTAGCCAGAATGTTCCGCTGGGCCTCGCTGTCGGTGTAGCTTCCCTTGGCAAAGATGCTGTCCGGCTTCTCCACCACCAGCCCGGCGGCACGGCGGCATTCGTAGTAGGTGCGGAAGTAGTCCGAGATGTTCGAGAGCTTCACACGGCCCTTCTCATCGGCGTGGCGCAGAATCGCCTGGATCAGCACCGGCTTGTAGGAGTAGCTCATATCCATCCTCCGTATCATCTCCAGGAACAGGTCCTTCCGGTTGCGGTCATCGATCAGCGTCCAGCCGTACTGACGGGCATAGGCCTGAACCGTCTCCTCTTTGAAATACTTGAAGGTCCGGTGTTCGCTCATGGGGACCGCCAGGTCGGGGACCAGCCTGCCCTCCCGGACGTAACGCTCGATGGTCTCCGCCTGCACGTCCACCCGGCGGACGAACTCCATCTGGGAGATCATCCCCCGGGCCTCCTCCTGCCAGTCAAAGAGGTCCACCAGCTCGTAGTCCGTGGCGTCCACGGGCCAGTCCAGCAGGGCGGCGGGCTTTTCCCGGCGGTCATAGAGGGCGTTCTCCGCCATGCGCTTGTCCCAGGGGGACAGCACCAGCTCCCCGGCCCGGTACTTCCTCAGCTTGAAGAGCCGGTGAAGGGACATGGGGAGGTTGTACTGGCTGGCGTTGTCCACGAAGTCGAAGACCATCAGACTCTCCTTGCCCTGGTACAGCCGCATTCCCCGGCCCAGCTGCTGGGTGTAGAGGACACGGGACATGGTGGGCCGGGCCATGAACAGCACCTCGATCTCCGGGCAGTCCCAGCCCTCGTTCAGAAGATCGCAGGCGCAGAGCACCTGAATTTCCCGGCAGATGAACCGGTCCTGGAACTCCTCCCGCTCCGACCGCTTCATATTGCCGGACACCGCGGCGGCGGAGACGCCCGCCTGTCGGAACAGCTCCGCGATTTCCTCCGCATGCCACACGGAGGCACAGAAAACCACCGTACGCTTATTCTGGACATACCGGAGCCAGGTGTCCACAATGAGGCGATTCCGCTCCGGCACATAGATCTTGCTCTTCAAATCCCGGATGTTGTAGCGGACGCTGTTGAACCGCACCTTGGTCAGGTCGATGTTGGTGTGGATCCGGATGCACCGCACCGGCACCAGCTCTCCCAGCTCCACAGCGGTCTTCAGGTCCAGGCGGTGGGCGGTGTTCTTGAAGATGTCCAGGATGCTCTTCCCGTCGCTCCGCTCCGGCGTGGCGGTGAGACCCAAGGTAAAGGCGGGCTGGAAGAAGGCCAGGACCTTCTGGTAGGTATCCGCCGCCGCATGGTGGGCCTCGTCCACGATGAGGTAGTCAAAGGCGTCCTCCCGGAGGCAGTCCAGGTGCAGCGCCACGCTCTGCACACTGCCGCAGACCACATGGGCGTCCGGCTCCTTCACGTTCTCCATGTAACGCCCCACGGTGACGCCGGGCCAGAGCTTTTGGAAGGTCTCCGCGGCCTGGCCCACCAGCTCCTGGGTGTGGGCCAGGAACAGCACTCTGCCGCCGCAGCGCTTGGCATCCATAACGGCCGTCACCGTCTTGCCGGTTCCGGTGGCGTGGTACAACAGTGCAATAGTCTCCCCTCTGCCGCGCATCTCTTCCAGGGATTTGAGCGCCGTCAGTTGGTGCTCCTTTAATTCCAGCTCCGCCCCGTCCAGCGCCTTGCCCCGCCGGGTAGGCAGGTAGTCCTCAATCTCCCGAAACCGGGGGTGAGTACCGAGGAACACCCGCAGCTCGTCCTTCACCGTCTCCGGCTGGAGCTGCATCTGCCGCACGGCCCAGCGGTACACGTCCCACCCCAGGTAGACCATGCTGTTCTGCTTGAGGAGGTCGTCGTAAAATTTCCCGGAGGCAACCAGGCCCTTGTGATGGGAGCCCTCGTCATCGATCTCAATGGCCACCCGGCGTCCCTGGTTCTCCAGCATAAAGTCGGCGTAGCGGCTGTTCTGGTAGATGTCGTAGAAGTGATATTGGGAGTAGAGGTACCCAGCCTTCTCCGCCCCAAAGGTCTCGCTGAACAGGCGGATGAACAGGTCCTCCGCCATGCTGCCGGAGGCGGAATGATACGCTGGCATCCCGGTCACCTCAATTCTCACGGACTTCCTTCAGAAGGATCTTCTTCTCGAAGCCACCCCGCTTGGTGGCCTTGTCTTGCCGCACCCGCTCCAACTCTTCCCACGTCCAGCCTCGGGCCTTCACCACGGCCCGCAGGACCTCCAGAAGATCCGCCAGTTCCTCCAGGGAGTGGCTTTCCTGGTACTCGGAGAGTTCTTCGGTCAGCTTAGCATCCAGCAGGCGGAGGTAGTCTTCGTCGGAGAGGGTTTCGCAGACGCAGGTCTTGCCGTCGGCTTTGATAATTTCAGGGATACAGTCACGGACCAGCTTATTGTACTTTGTTTCTCTCATAAATTATCTCCCTTGTTGTGGCGGACTGTCCTTTTCCAAAGGTATCATGTTTGTGCATCGTTTTTTCTCATTGTGGTAATTCGTGCAACCGTAGAAGACATCACCGTTTTTCAGATTCTTCCTCACAATCAAATAACCATCGGCACATTTGGGGCATTTCAGGATGTCATGCATATGCACTTTATCATTGGTCATGAAGTCACAGAGCTCTGCCTCGTTGGTACAGATCCAGAGATTTAGGCCATAATTTTTGTTGAACTCATATTTCAGAGGGAATCCACAGATCGGACAGCGCAGATTAAACAAATCTACCACCTGCATATTGAGTTCCTCACTGTGCGGGATTTTGAAATCCCGGATGAGCTCCACAAGAAATCTGGAGGGTCTTACCTTTGGTGCTGCAATATAGACCCGGTTTTTTGTCCGTGTCATTGCCACATAAAAGAGACGGCGTTCCTCGGCAAAGGGCATACTGTAGTCCTCGTATGTGACCAGCTTCATGATCGGGTCGTCTTCGATCTGGCAGGGAAACCCGAACTTCCCTTCAAACATATTGATCAGAATGACATTGTCGTATCCCAGGCCTTTGGAACTGTGGGCCGTCATGAATGTGATGTTTGCATTCGGATATTTTTCGCTTTTGACTCGACCAGCGGGCAACTCATTAAAACGTTTTGTCCGGTAAAGATTATACATATCAAAGCTATATCGTCCAATGATTAGGATAGAACTCTTCTCCCCGTACTCTGATAAAATCTCGCCGATGATTCGTTCAACCGTATTGGCAAGCTGTACCATGGGTTTGAAGCTGTCATCAAACACCTCAACCACAATGGGATTTTCAAGACGCTTGGGCGAGATGAGCTGCTTGCGGATCTGCGTGGAGTTTTTCTGCACGAACCCGCCGGCAATATCGATCAACTCCTGGGAATTGCGATAAGTATGCGTGATCTTCAACTCCGTTCCGGCGCCCATCAGTTCTAAGAAGCGGGTAAACAGGGTGATGTCGGAGCCTGAAAAGGCATAGATGGACTGCCAGTCATCTCCCACAGCCACAACTTTCGCTTGGGTAATCTGGGACAGCCGTTTGGTCAAATTAAACCGCTGCCTTGCGATATCCTGAAACTCGTCAATGATGATGTACCTGTATGGAAGCGGAATGTTCTGCCGCTCAATCTCCTGCAAATAAAAATGGGCATCATTGATCATATCAGCAAAATCGATTTGGTTTCGCTGCTTTAGGACGGACTGGTAGTGGTGATAGACCTGTTCCGCAATTTCCAGGAAGAGGAGTGTTCTTGGATTATCTGTTTTTTCCCGCAAAATGGAGAAGCCGCCCTCATCGTATCCGGTGGTCTTATACTGTTCGATAAACTCCCTCATAAAGAGAATCAGCTTGTAGATGTACTTATCTTTGCCGGTTTCTACGATCTTCTTATAAACCTCTTCCGGATTCCGGGGCTTCAGAATAAATCCTTCCCTCTCCAGAACCTCTTTCAGGTGCTCCAACAACGAACGCCTGTCCGAGTAAAACGACCATGTCTCCAGCAGCGTCGTTCGATTGGCCTTGTGCAGACGCCGTTTGTCGCTGATAGCCCGGAGATAGCGGCTGCGCTGCTGCGAATCAAACATGCTGTTGTAGCCGCTTTCGCTAAGAGCATAGTGCTCCAGCCAAGCGCTGTGCTCCCCCTGTGAGATGTAGAAATCCGGCGTGTACTTTTTGTTCCGGGAGGGCGAGCCGAAGGGATATACCCGCTCATACTCGTAGTCCAGCCCGTTCAAATAGAGAAAGTTTGCGATCTGCACCTCCTGCATGGAGCGCAGGTATTCGCCCGTAATCGTCCTTGTGCGCTTTGTTCGCTGCTGTTCCACCTTTTTGATGTATTGCCCCAAGCCGCTTTTCAGTGTCTCAAAGTCCTGGGCCGCCCGATAGAGATGGTACTGGTTCAAGTCAGGGAATTCGAATGCATCTTCAGCCAAGTCGAAATAATACCCCAAAAACAACACGAGATTGCGCATGAGCTGCTTATTATGAAAGATAGCTTTCTCCAGCATATCAAAGATAATTTGTTGGGAGGAAAAGTTGATCTCCGGAGGCTCCGCGGAAAACTGCTTCACAATATCATACGAAAAAGCGTGGAAGGTGCAGATCTTAGCCGAAATTCCCAGGCCCGTATTGATTCGCTCCCTCAACTCTCCAATCGCCTTTTTGGTGTAGGAGATCACGATAATCTCGCTGGGGTCGATGTGCTTTTTATCCACCAGATACTTTACCTTCGCGGCCATGGTCGTCGTCTTTCCCGCACCAGCGCCAGCCACCAAAAGGCAGTAGTCGTCATCTGTGATCACCGCGCGGCGCTGTTCCTCATCCAGCTGTATCTTTGGGTCGATCTGTTTTAGGATGTTGTCAAAATACCCCTTGTCCTGCTGGAGGATTCGGTCTACATAGGCGTTATTGTGCGCGGTCACATCGGCGTCCAAGGTCTCCATCTGCCGCAAAAACCGCCGGAGTACGTCAATGTCTATCCGCAAGGCGGAGGCGTTATTGCAAACATATTGGAAAATCAGTTTGTTGCTGAGGCTGGCGCTATATTTTTCATATATTTCCCGCAGCCTCTGCTCATCACGATGGGAGATATAGTGTTCCGGCGAGAAAAAGGCGGCATGATCCCGCTGGAAAGATAGCAGAACGTTAGACAGATCCTGATAGTCCATGTCTTCTGCCTCTCTCCCATTTAGGTCTTGACTCGAGGTGGAAAAGTATGACGCAGGAAGTCCGCAGTAAGGGCACTTTTCTGCCTTATCGGAAATCGATTTTCCACATTCCGGGCAACGAATCAAAGACATGTTTCTCCCCCTTGTCATTGGTCTGTTTCTACGAGAGAAATGCTAATTCCCCTACGGGCTGCAGTTCCGCATTTGCGCTTTTTCCATATTTGTGCTATTTTATTGATTATACCACACTGTTCCCGTCATGGGAAGCAGGTACCGGAGGCACATATCATGATTCGAGATATTATGAAAGACGAAGACTTCCTCTCCCAAAAAGCAGAGCCCTCCACGCCTGACGATTTGCCCGTCGCTCAGGACCTGCTGGACACCCTGACCGCCCACAAGGACGGCTGCGTGGGCATAGCGGCCAACATGATCGGCGTCAACAAGCGGATCATCATCTTTGACAACGGGGGCAAGTACATGGTCATGTTCAATCCGGAGATCATCAAGAAGTCCGGGCCTTACGAGGCGGAGGAGGGCTGTCTCTCCCTCACCGGAACCCGGAAGGCCAGGCGCTGGCAGTCCATCAAGGTGCGGTATTAGAACGAGCAGTTTCAGACCCGCTTCAAGACCTTCACCGGCTGGACGGCCCAGATCATCCAGCACGAAATCGACCACTGCGAGGGGGTGCTGATCTGATATGGGTTTCGACGCTTGTATCACCCGTCTGACGGGAAAAGACGCCAAGGACGCTTATGCGTTCACTCAGCAGATCGTAGAGGAGAGCCGGACCTCCGACGCCTGGTATCCCTGCTTTGACCGCTTCGCAGAGCTTTTGCGGCATAAAAACTCCCTGATCCGCAACCGGGCGATTGCCATTCTGGCCGCTAACGCCCGCTGGGACAGGGAGGGGAAATTTGACGCACTGCTGGATGAATTTCTATCCCATGTGACTGATGTGAAACCAATCACAACCCGTCAATGCGTGGCGGCGCTGCCGGAGGTGGCGGAAGCAAAACCGGAATTAATCCCCCGCATCCAGGCGGCGCTGAAGCAAGCCGATTTGAGCGGATATCCGGACAGTATGCAGCCTCTGATTTTGAAGGACATCGTGGCAGCTCTGCAGAGAATCGAGGAGTAAACCTATGCGCATCATCATTGCCCCGGCGAAGAAAATGATCGTGGACACGGACAGCTTTGCCGTGGATGACCTACCTCAGTTTCTGGAGCAGGCGGAACGGCTGAAAGCTGTTCTGCAAACCATGTCTCCCAAGGAATTGCAGAGCCTCTGGAAGTGCAACGACGCTATTGCCAAGCTGAACGTGGAGCGGCTGGAGTACATGGACCTGCGCCGGAATCTCACTCCTGCCATCATCGCCTACGAGGGTATCCAGTACCGCTACATGGCCCCCGGTGTAATGGAGACATCCCACTTAGACTACCTTCAAGAGCATCTGCGCATCCTCTCCGGCTTCTACGGACTGCTGCGGCCCTTTGACGGCGTGACCCCCTACCGGCTGGAGATGCAGGCACAGCTGAAAGTGGACGGCTGCCGGGATCTGTACCAGTTCTGGGGAGACCGTCTGGCCCGGCAGTTGGCGGCCAAGACAGATTTCGTACTGAACCTGGCCTCCAAGGAGTACAGCAAAGCGGTGGAGCCCTATCTACCCGGGAGTGTCCGCTTTGTCACCTGCACCTTCGGCGAGTGGAAAGGTAGCAAGGTCATCGAGAAAGGCACTCAGTGCAAGATGGCCCGGGGGCAGATGGTGCGCTGGATGGCGGAACATAAAATCGAAGACCGGTCGAATCTCCGAGCCTTTGACCAGCTGGGCTATTGTTTCCATGGGGAGTTGTCTGAGGAAAACCACTTTGTATTTCTCAAACAGCCGGAACATCCTATTTGACATAGGGCGTCTGCCTTGTCGCCGCTTTACGCCTCCGTCTCGTAGGGCCAGGTCTTGATGCCGCCGAATTCGTAGATGTTGGTATACCCCAGCTCCGCCAGGGTGAAGGAGGCCGTCTTGCTGCGGTTTCCGCTGCGGCAATACACCAGGACCGTCGAATCTTTCTCCGGGATCACCGCGGCTGCGGCGTCCCCGTCGATGGTCCCCACTGGCAGCAGAACAGAGTCTGGAATGTGTCCGCTGTCGTACTCGTCCTGCTCCCGCACGTCCAAAATGATGACCTCCTGGGTGTCCATCATCTCCTTGGCCTCCTCCTGGCTGATCTGCTGGTAGGAGGCCTCTCTTTCACCTCCGCCGCATCCGGCCAGCAGCAGGAGGGCGAGCAGGACAGGGATCATTCGTCTCATTTGAGCACCTCCAAAAGTCCGGCGGCAAAGGCCCGGTGGCCCTGCTCTGTGAAATGTACACCGTCGTATGCCATTGGGATGTCCCAGCCCCCGGCGTCAGCAAAGCGGACGCCCAGCCGTTCGGCCAAACTCCGACAGCATTGGGCAAACGTGCGGGAGTCATCGATGAGTTGCTGGCTCGGCACCCACTCCCCGCGGTGCATCGGAAGCGTGGCAATCAACAAAATCTGATCCCGTGGCAGGGACAGGCTGGAGAGAAAGCACTCCAGCTTCCCGGCAGCCTCCTCCGGGCTATGACCTTGAAGCAGATCATTGCTGCCCAGCATGACAATCAGCAGATCCGTGTCCGGCGGAAGGTCGGGCGCAGTTCGGGGAATCTCCCGGCCATGGACCCCCATGTTGCGGACAGTCCAGCCGGTTTCCACTGCCAAAATATCCACCCAGCGGCTGTCTGCGTCATAGCGTCCGCCCAGCCAGGAGCGGGGATCGTAGCCGTAGGTGTTGGAGTCGCCAAAGCAGATGACGTTCATGCTATATCTCCTCCATCCACAACCTAATGAAGAACTACGTCCCTGTGACATAAGGGACAATCACATCATAAAACCGTTTTATCCAGTTACTGTGAAACTGAGCCATCTGCCGCCAGTCAACCTCATTCTCAATGCTGATGTTGGGAAGCCGCAAATAGATTTTGGAAGAGGTCTTGTTTTCTCCCTTGTCCCAAATAAGAGCCGCTCCCAGCGCAGACTCAATATCGGCCTGGCGGGCCAGCACCTTGTCATAGGCCTGCTTGTTGGCCGTCTTGTCCGCCTTTGCAAAGACGAGTTCCACTCGGGCCTCGTCGTAATTGGCCACACAGCAGAGGTAACAGCCGCTGACACCGAAATATCCATTGATCCAGTTGTCCTTAGACGGACTGACATTGGAGAACGGTCCACCCTCCTCACAGCGCTCTCGGATCATCGGCAGAGCGAAGGTCCAATACCGCCGCCGGAGCTCCTGCCGGCTGCCCGGCGTGTCCTCCGCGGTTTCGTTCTCGTCCCGGAGATAGAATACCAGCTCCACCGGGCTCACGTGATAGAGCGTAAACAGCCTGCTCAAAACCGACAGCTTACTCTGGGTGCTGGTGTTAGTCCAGACATAGATGCCGTCGCCTACCTCCAGGCTTTTGGTAAAGGCATTTGGTCCGACAGAGAAGTGATAGGCAGTGTCGTTATCACTTGACACCGCAAGTTTTGCTATGATGGTTTTATCCTCAGTATACAGAGTCTGGATCACCTTCCAAAACATTTCGACCCAGCTTGTCACAGGCTGTTCGGCGTTTTTGAAGCTGAACCTGGCGATCTGACGGCCTGTCAATTCCGCGTCGTCCTCCAGGGTGTAGGCGTCCAGCTGCTTCTGTGCCGGTTTGAAGCTACTCTCAGGCGCGGCCCAGATTTTCACGGCCCGCCCCATCAGGTAGTCGCTGCGCTCCTTTAATTCCTCCTGTGTCCACTGGTCTTTCTGAGCGATCCACATATTCATACGAATACCGCTGTCTTGAAACCCGTGTTCCATGGTCTTTTTCTCTGTAAAAGAGCAGTTGCTGTATCTGGAATTGTAAGCGGTAAGGGTGAGATTGGCAATCCGATGGAGCCACTGCTCGTGAATCTGCTCATAGTCCGCACCCAATTCCTGCTGCCACACAGGAGTAAGATGCTGGGGCATGATATGCTCAATGGAGTATGTACCCTCATCGCAGTGGCGGTATACATCTTTATCCTCCGCCGTCCCGAAATTCTCGAAGCGTTCCAGCATATAGAGCTTGTTCTTGCTGTTCATCAGATAGACCTGCTTGTGGGAAAACATCTCAATAAACTCGTGATCTTCCGGAAACCGGGCACGCTCTCTTTTAGACAGCAACGCATATTTGAACTTCTCCACATAGTCCGTCTCACTGCCATCGTATCTGACGATCTCCCGGTGAAGCAACAGGAATATTTTATTCAGGGCGTTCGTAGGCAGGTCGCAGATACTTCTTCGGAAGAGGTAGACTTCCGTACAGCGGAACACCTCTGTCACCTGGGGAAGCGTCAACATATTCTCATCTAGAAGCCGCAGCACTTCCAGGAAGAAAGGCCGTGTGACGGTGGTCTCCAGCCGATTTAGCCGCATAATGCAGCTATTCAACGCCTTATCAGCCGTGCCTCCATCCAATAGAATCTGGTATCTCCTGGCATAGCACAGCAGATCGGTCAAGAGCGGTTCCGCCTCAATCCTGGCGAGTTCCACATAGTCCTTAAACGCGACATATACCTTGCTCTGCTGCGGGGTCACATATTGCTTCACACTCAGGTAGTCCCGGATAAAGGCGCTCACATCGTAATGGGTACACAGATCAATGGGATTCCAATACTTTTCGTAATAGGCCTCCTGCGTCTTGGTGGGAAGACCCATCAGGATAAAGTTGCGGATCTTATCGCCCTCGCTCAGGTCCAGCCCAGTGGAGTTCAAGCTCTCAAAGATCAGTTGAGGATCGTCGTCCTTGTCAAGACGAATATTGATGATCTCCAGGCGGCAAATCCCAGCGTACAGTTGGTCAATTGTGATTTCCTGCTTCTGAATCCTATCGTAAAAATATTCATAGTTTACAGTAAGGTTCGATTCCCGAATGTGTTCCGAAGTTTCCGAGAAGAGCCTGCCGAAGGCCGTCTGGTCATTTTTTACCGGTTTGAGCTTAATGCGGGTATCCTCCGGCTGCCACTTATCTACCAGGTATTCCTCGTAAATTCTCTGCATGAGATTAGAGGACTCCGGCACGACGATCCCTTCACGTATGAGGTTGTACATTGCCAGAAACAGCAGCGAAACTGTGGTCAGGCGCTGCTGTCCGTCGATAACCAGGAATTCCTCATGGTTCCCCTCCGGGTTGTAGACGGACACCAGACTGCCAAAGAAGTGGCTCCTCCTGCCGTTCCGAACGATCTTTACCAAATCGTCGTAAAGCTGTTTGCAGTTCTCCATCTTCCAGTCGTAATTGCGTTGATAAACGGGGATGACAAAGCGCTTGTCTGCTCCCTCCATGTACTTGACGAATTTGCATTCCGAGCCTTTCATCTTCTTACCCCCAAGCAGTCGTTTACTTTCTTATGCAGTTTCCATTCCGGGTTTGCACCACGAGTATTATGCGGTTTGGATGTTCGGCTTGTGGCAGGTTTTAATTGGCGTTTTTCAGTCTTTTCAATATCTCTTCATCCGCTGGACAGAAAGAATACTGGTCGATCTCATCTACAGTGATCCACCGAATGTCGTTATGCTCCAGTATTTGAGGAGCCCCTCTCTAAAATTGCAGCATCGAACAGTGTCAGGTCCGGATACTCATGAACCACATCCATAAATACCTCCCCCACGTTCAGGGAAATGGCCAGTTCCTTCCGACTCTCCCAGAAGAGGGCCTGCTCTTTTGTTTCGCCGGGCTCTACTTTGCCACCTACAAACTCCCAAAGTAGCCCCGGGCCTTGTGGGCCGGGCGTTGGCAGATCATAAACTTATTGCAGTCTCATATGAGTGCTACGACCACTTCGGTTATTGTATATTCCATTATTTTGCCCCCAAAAGACTATTGCAATAATGTACCTCTTCCACTGTAAATAAATCCCGATATTCAGGCTTGCATACGGAATGTTCCATGGTCAAATCTAAACGGCCACAAAGATAAAGGGTGGCATACCCGTCTGATGTAGTACCAGTAGCTATTCCGCCGGCAATTAAACGTTTTGCAGTCCCTACTCCACCATATTGCGCAAGCATTTGATTAAATCTGGTTGGGTTATATTTACATTCTCTTTTTGCACGCAACATTTTATCTCTGAGTTCATTTTCAAATTGAAGCTCAAATTTATTCACTGCCAATTCCCCTTTATCCTACGACCAGTTTGTTTGTTTTCTTCAAGAACTTCGCCGGGATTGGACGATCCAACCGCCATGTGATATTCATCGGTCGGGAACCTTCGTGCTTCACATAGCTGGCCGTACCCAGATAGGTGTACGCCTCGGCGCCGCCAGTCACACGATCCGCTTTAAACTCACGGACGAACAGCAGAACCTTACTTCCCCGTTCCCGGTGGTGGATGTAGCGCTGACCAGTGGGAGAGTCTGCCGCCGTAGTACTCTGACTCTGCCAGTGGAACAGCCACTCGTTGATGGAATAGTCGTTGTACATGGTGGTGGGAGAGTAGTCCTTGTCCGCCTTGTTCAGCGTCACGAAGAACACGTCCAACTGCTTCTCCGGCAGCCACTTGACGCCCTCCCGCACGGTGGCCGGCCTCATAAAGTCCAGGGCCACCAGCAGCTGATCCCGGGTGTAGGTACAGTGGAGGTCCAGAGGACAATCAAAGCCCAAATCCACCGGCTCGTCAATGAAGCCGATTTGCTCATACTGATAGCAAAGCAGCTCCAAAAGCTCTCTCAGCAACACCGGGCTGCCGGACAAGGCGTAGAGATTATCCAGCACCTCTTCACTGCTCCAATCTTCTGCCGCCTTTCCCCACACGGTGATGTAAAACATCTGCATCATCCGCTTTTCAACATTCGTCATGGCGGCAAAATCAATGTCGTCCAGTCGTGGCAGAACATCCAGCAGGAACAGGATCCAGCGCCGGGAGTCAATCACCGCGAGGCGGGCAAAGGCTTTGGTCATCATATCTTCCAATGGTTCCGCAAAGTCCTCGGTCACATCGGCTCTGGCGCAAATACGGAAGAAGGATGAAAACTTATAGATTGCCCTGGGATCCAGGTGATAATAGTCCAGGAAGTTTACCAGTGTCAACTCCAAACCGCTCTCTTCGGCAAAGGATGAAGCACAAGATACCAATCCGGCGGTATTCCCGTAGGCCGCACGGATATTGTCCAGTATATACTTGGCCGCTTTCTTTTCCAGCTGGATATAGCACCCTTTAGGGACAGAAACGAAACCGTCCTTGACTTCTCGGCTGATGCTCCGAGTCGTATTACTGAGCAGTGCCACAAACTTATCTTCAAAATTGTATTTTCGATTTGCCTGACCGATAAAGTCCAAAACGATCAGGCATTCCTTATCCTCAGCCAAACGCAGACCACGGCCCAACTGCTGGAGGAACACGGCCAGGGACTCCGTGGGACGGAGAAACAGCACCGTGTTGACCTCCGGGATATCCACACCCTCGTTGTAGATGTCCACAACGAAAATGAAGCGCACCTCACCAGTCACCAAACGCTGCTTGGCGGTCATTCTTTCCTCGTTAGATGATTGCCCCGTCAGGAACATAGCGGGGATCTTGTGGTCGTTGAAATAGCGGCACATAAACTCCGCGTGATCTACCGTTACACAAAATCCGAGGCCTTTCACGTCGTTGATGTCCGTTACATACTTCAGCAGAGAGGACACAACATGGTCGGCCCGGCGGACAGCTACCGCTCCGCTGAGGGTATAGACTCTGGACAGCTCACCCTTATCGTAACCGCCGGCGCTCCACTTCAAGGCGTCTAAATCCACGGTGTCAGTGACGCCGAAATACTGGAACGGGCACAGAAGTTTCCGGTCAATGGCTTCCGGCAGGCGGATTTCCGCGGCAATACGATTGTTGAAATAGGGCAGAACGCTCTTGCCATCCATACGTTCCGGAGTAGCGGTCAGGCCTAGCAGAATACGGGGCTGATAGTAGGCCAGCAATTTTTGGTAGGTTGGAGCCGCCGCGTGATGGAACTCGTCCACAATAATGAAGTCATAAAACTCTGGAGCAGTTCTTGCGGCAAAGTTCTATGAGTTAAATGCCTGGATGGAAATAAACAAATTATTGATGCTCTCGGGCTTATAGCTACCTACAAACATCTCTCCAAAATTGGCATCCTTGAGCACGGCGCGGAAGGTATACAGACTCTGTTTGAGGATTTCTTCCCGTTGTGCCACAAAGAGTAACCGACAGGGCTTATCCGGATTATGTCTTCGGAAGCGTTTGTAATCCAGTGCGGAGATCACCGTCTTGCCAGTACCAGTGGCAGCCACCACCAAATTTCGGGTGTAGCCCCGAATCGTGCGCTCTGCCTCCAGCCGATCCAAAATCTCCTGCTGGTAGGCGTAAGGCATGATGTCCATGGTGTACACCTCGGCATTGTTAGCGTCGAAGTATTTTTCCGCCTTCAACGCGCAGGCCAGACGCTCTTTCTGGCCTGCGTCGTAATACTCAAACTCGCGGTCGTTCCAGTAATACTCGAAGGTGGCAGTGATTTTATCAATAGTTTCTGGCAGATCACGCCTGGTCACTTTAGTGTTCCACTCCAAGCCGCTGGTCAGAGCCACATTGGAGAGGTTGGAAGAGCCAACATAGGTGGTTGTGAAGCCTGTGTTGCGATAGAAAATATATGCCTTGGCATGAAGACGGGTCATCTTAGTGTTATAGCTAACCTTAATTTTGGCATTGGGGAGCTTCCAAAGCTCCTCGATTGCCTTCACATCGGTGGCCCCCATATAGGAAGTAGTAATGATGCGGAGTTCACCGCCATTTTCGGTAAACTCCCGAAGCTCGTCCATCAGAAGCCGCAGGCCGCTCCACTTGATAAAGGACACCAGCATATCGATGCGGTCAGCAGAGGCGATTTCTTTCTTGAGCTCAGAATACAACTGCGGTTCATGGGTTGCACCGGTGAATAATGAACTCTGCGCAATGGAACTCTCTGGGCGGCTCAAGTCAGCCGCAGTTTTGCCAACGACCAGTCGGGGATCTGCCTCCCGCAAAAGAGCAAGAAGCTGCCCTGCCCGCCGATCAACACCCATTGCGGCAAAATCGGCTTCTTTTGTTGTATGTTAAATGAGATCCACAATCTGGTTGGTTAGCTCAATCTGAGCAGATATATCCCCTCCGTTGTCCAACACGTTTTCCAGGCCTCTCTGTACCACGTCGGAGAGATACTGCGCCAGAACCTTAGAGGCCTCCGCCTGATCAATGGGCACAAGAGACTTGCGGGCCTCCGGGATCTCCGCAAATTCGCTGTTGAGGGTATGATTAACAACTTGTTCGTATAGGCCAGGATGGAGCATGGGGCAAGCCTCCTTCCGGGGTGTTTTTTTCATTATACATGGTTTTTCCACAGGACGCAAGTGCTTTGGGCCGGGTGGTGTATTATCCTGCGGAAATTCTCTTACTTCGCTACAATGAGGATGACGATGAATTGAGCCAGCAGTGCCCAAACAGGAGCCGGTAGATCTATGTATGAATTTATAATGGACGGTAAATAAAGTATCCGTTTTTCCCGGTGCCGAATCTGGCGTTCCTGTGATTTATCGCAATGTCTATTCCGACGAAGGCCGCCAGGTGTTTCAAGTGGTGTGGATTGCTGGTTACCCATCATTTAATTTGATGGCTAACAGTGATTTAGACTGGAACCATGACATTATGACTACGAAGCGGAACGTACCGCTGCCGGTATTGCATAGCTTCTGAACAGATCATGCGCTCTTACCAGAAGTTTCCCTTTGCCAATATCGGCAAAATACCTCAAATCATTGACGAGGATATTCTGTTGTATTTTTGCCGATAGCGAGGTATAATATAGCTACCATGATCCTTGGAGGCGATACTATGGAATATCTCTCTGTCGCCAAAACAGCAGAAAAATGGAACATTTCACAGCGCAGTGTGCGTAACTACTGTGCCAAAGGTCGTGTGCCGGGCGCGTTCCTCACCGGAAAAACCTGGAATATTCCCGCCGATGCAGAGAAGCCTGGCCGCGCAAAGAGGAAGGACGCCGCTCCCGCGATGCTGCTGGATATTCTGAAGGAGGAACGGTCTGCAAAGCGGACGGGCGGAATCTACCACAAAATCCAGATTGACCTGACCTACAACTCCAATCACATGGAGGGCAACCGCCTGACCCATGACCAGACCCGTTACATTTACGAAACCAACACGATCGGCCTTATGGGTAAAAGCGTCAACGTGGATGACGTGATCGAGACTGCGAATCATTTCCGCTGTGTCGATCTGGTGATTGATGCGGCGAAAGCGCCCCTGGCAGAAAAGTTCATCAAGGAACTGCATGCCACCCTAAAAGCCGGTACCAGCGACAGCCGCCAGAGCTGGTTCGCTGTGGGTAATTACAAAAAAATGCCCAACGAAGTGGGCGGTATGGAAACCGCACCGCCGGAGGAGATAGCAGACAGGATGCGGGATTTGCTGGCGGAGTACAACAGCGGTCACGCAAAAACGCTGTGTGACTTGATTGATTTCCATGTCCGTTTTGAGCGGATTCACCCGTTCCAGGACGGCAACGGCAGAGTCGGGCGTTTGATCCTTTTCAAGGAATGCCTGAAGTATGGAATCGTCCCATTTATCATTGAGGACGATTTGAAGCTGTTTTATTATCGTGGCCTGAAGGAATGGGGACATGAAAACGGTTACCTCACAGATACAATCCTGACTGCTCAGGACCGTTTCAAAAAATATTTGGATTATTTCCGTATTCGGTATTAACCTATTCTTTGAAGATAGCGTGCTAAACTTTGATACGCCCGCATCACGAAGAAGCCGTCCAGACGCGCCGCGGCAGTGGGGGACGGTTCCTCAAAGAGACGACAGACCTTGCAGCATAGCCGCAAGGTCTGTTCTTTCTGGGGCCGGAATCAATTCGCCCCGGTCCCTTCCTTTTTCCCCCGCACCAGCAGCATCATAGGCCGCCGCAGCTCATCCTTCATGCCCGGGATCTCCAACATTTTCTCTGATGGCTGAGCCTCTTCCACCACCTCCAGGGTAAATCCGCAGCTGAGAAGCCCCATGAGGATCTGCGTCAGGGTATGGTGCTGCTTGATCACTTTACAGCCCAGAAACCAGGTTTCCCGCTGTCCGGGGCGGAAATAATCATCCACAGGCCAATACTTAGGGGTTCCATCTTCCCTGTAGATCCAGTCCTGTTGGACGCCGGACGTAAAGACGGGATGCTCGATATTGAACAGGAAGGTGCCGCCGGGCCGCAGTGTCTGCCAGACATTCCGGAACACTTGGTCCAGATCCCCAATGTAGTGCAGCGCCAGATTGGACACCACCACATCCCAGGCCCTTTCTGGGTACTCATAGGCCTCAATTCCGCAGTGCCGGTACTGGATCTTCTCAGCACGGTTTCTCCGCGCTGCCTCTGCCAGCATTTTCTCACTCAGGTCAATGCCGAGCACTCTGGCCGCCCCATGGTCCGCGGCGTATTTGCAGTGCCAGCCGTAGCCGCATCCCAGGTCCAGCACGGCCATGCCCTCCAGAGGGGGAAACAGCGGCCTCAGCTGATGCCATTCCCCGGCGGCCTCCAATCCTCCTTTGCTTCGATCCATCTGGGCGTATTGAGCAAAGAACTCCTCGTTGTCATACTCGTTGGGCATAGCATCTCCCGGCCTTTCTGCGAAAAGTAAAATTGTCAGTCAGTGCGAAATGATTGTGGAGTTCATTGTACCATTTCCGATCACAAGGCACAACTGCGATTCTGGCAACGGCGAAAAAATGAATTGCATCTCCGCCCCAAAAGAGCCCTTCCGACCAGGCGCCGATACTCCTGCCGCACCTGGTCGAGAAGGGCTCTTTGACCATATATTTGACCACACCCAGCGCCGGAGCACCTGGAAACAGTGGATTTAAGGCCATCAAAGAGTACCAGGAATCGAGCATAAAGCAATAGAAATTACTATAAACGACCACAAAAAATTTAGTTCACCCGCTTGGGAGCAGGAGGCTGCTTGTTCGAATCGTGTTATACAGAACATCGAGTAGAAAGATGTATTCCCCAAGCAAACCGGCAGATGGATTCTATTTTGCCTACCTGCCGCAGCCCCTTGACGGTCAGACGCTTGCGACTAGAGTCAGCTTTCCACTACACCCAAAATAAGTTAATGTTTAGTTTCAAGTAGCGCATACTCGCGCTCTCTGTTGGCGTTGTCTAAGGACCGTTAATCCCACAAATGGAAAAACCATTCTGAAAACAGCTGAAATGCTTCCTCCTTGCACTGATTTCGATATTCTTCCAATTTTTTCTCCTCTGCATAGTACCGCTCGTCTACATCAACGTATTCTGGAATCTCGGAGGGAAAATGTACTACATGCGCCCCCGTTTTCATCCGCTCCTCTTTCTCCTCTGCTGTTTCCAGCATCTCTCCGAAATGCCCGTATTTCTGCGCAAACTCTTCAAGCATTTTCATGTGCTCATCCTCATATGGATTCTTTTTTTGACAGGAACTCTCATCCGCTTCGCGGAACAGGAAAATCATCCGGTCCAGGATCGTATCCCATTCTCTATGACAGGTATCATTTACAAGGATTCCGTCCTCATTTTCATAGGTTTCCCCAAGTATCCCAGGACTACCATGCCGTGTCTTTTTGTATTGTTCCAACATAGTGGGAATAGTCTCCAGAAACCAATCATAAATGCTGTACATATCAGCATCACAATAGCCTTTTTTGATTCTCTGCCTACAGTATCTCATATCCTTCCTGAAACAATCGAATACCCCGAAAAACGTTTTGTCCACCCATGCCCAGTGATAGGCCTCGCGGTCAAAAATCGACCAGCTTCTCCGAGGTACATACCCCTTTTTGCGCTTTGTCCCCATAGACATTTCCTTTCCTCCGCATCTCGTTTTGCAGCCATTTCAAAATTGCTTCGCCCGCAGGTTACATCGCTCCAGTTCTAATCAAAACTCTTCACAAATGTCGCGAGCTGCTCGTTTCACTCGATTTCGGTCATAAGCCTTCCCGCTGGACACAGTGCGGGTGGTCGTATTGACCCCATGCCAAGATCTATGCTGTTTGGTGTGATACTCCCTCTGAGCTTTCTTACTGCGCTTGTTCAGCGGCACCATCTGCACCACAGGAATCCCTCCTTCCATCTATTGCGTTCAACATTCTTTCCCATATATGGGTACGAGTATCTAAACAATCCACATTGCCGCAAAGTAGCATTTTATTCGGCAGCCCATTCATAGCGGTACGAAAGCGCTCCACATCCCACTTGCGCACATGGCAGAAGATGATGCGATATGAAATCCCTGGTTTCGCAAATTCGTCTCCGAAGTAAACTCTGCGCTAATACTTGATAAACAGCCCATCGACCAGATAATCTTCAGCATCAAGGAAAGCAAAGTAGGAGTTAAAGAGCGAAAACCGATTTAGCGTCTGATAATAAGTGACTTTTTCCAATACACTGCCCTCTATATGACGTTTTTATTACAGATTCATAAAACAGCTTGCCATTTTTATACAATCCTGCTATTCTACACTACCAGAATGGAGGCGAATGTCATGTACCTGAACCAATTCCCCGTCATCGACCTTCCCGCCACAGGGGCCAACATCCGCCGGCTGCGGCAGACGAAAGGCCTGTCCGTCCGGGATCTCCAGCGGTTCTTCGGCTTTGAGGAGCCCCAGGCCATCTACAAGTGGCAGCGGGGCCAGAGTCTGCCCACGGTGGACAACCTCTCCGCCCTGAGCACTCTGCTGGATGTGCCTATGAATGATATTTTAGTGGCAGCCCATACGCCTCAACTCCATATTTGTACCATGAGCGGCAGGCTGGAGCCTGCCGCTCATCCTTTTGTTCCCCGGACGCAGGGGGCATGGCGAAATTTCAAAGCCGCTTAGACCCTTATCCGCCGTGTCCGAACCGGACGGCCCTCCGAGGAGCACCGTACCTGCCCGGCCCTGGCGACTTGTACTTGTAGGCTGATCCAAGGCCAAAGCCCAGAGATCAGGTTCCAGAAAGGGGAAGCGTAAGGACGGTTTTCCATTTTGCATATGGAGAAGGGGGCAGTATCGTATTTGCGCGGAACGTGGGGAGAAGCGCCTGTCGTTTCTTTCCAATCAGCATTTTGCAGATGCTCTCTGATATGTTCTTTGCGATGTGCGGCATCATTATTCATCCGCACCTGAACCGGCCGTCACAGTTCCTCCATTCCGCCATGCCCGCCGCGCCCGGGAGGGACATTACGCGGACTACCGCTGGATGAAGTCGGACAGAATGGTTTCGAAGCTGTCGTTCATCTCAAAGGGGAGGGTGTAGTCCACGGCGGTGTTGACCAGGCACTGGTCCAGCTTGGCGGACACCTCGTCGGCCTTGCGGCTCAGCTCGGTGGCCATGCCCCGGATTTTGTTCCGATCAAAGTGGATGGTAGTTACCCGTTTGGCGTCGCAGCGGTAGCTCACCTGATTCCCTTCGCCGTTGAACCGGTAGCCGCTGCCGCCGTTGGCAATCACCACCTCGCTGTTGCGCAGGGCGGCCATCCGGCGGAAGGTGTCGGCCAGGCCCTGCCGGGCCCGGTTCAGGCCGGTCTCGCTGTCCATGTCCAGAGTCAGCTTGGACTTGGCGGCGCAGATGGCGGCACTGAGCTTCTCCCGCTCCGTCAGCATGGCCATCAGGAAAGTGGCCACTTGGTTGATGTGCTCGGCGTACTCGCTGGGGGCGGATTCTTCAACCACAGCGTCCTGGGCGTCGGGCATGACCTTGCTGCGCAGATGGGTGGTGGTGACTTTCAGGGTATTGCCCCGATCCTGGAGGATGTCGCTGGCTTCGTCCATGAGGGCTTGCAGCTTGTTCTGGGCCCGGAAGGTGTCTTTCAAATTCATGTGTTCCACTCCTTTGCTCTGTCGTTGTGTCCCTATCATACAGGCAGAGGAATGGTTTGTCATTGAACTGGTGGTTTAATTTGGGTAGAAAAAAGCGACTCCCCGAACGCAAAGCGTCCGGGGAATATGATCAGTTTGTATTCAGATACGCCAAAATTTCCGCCGCGTTGGTGTCCGGCTTCACCTTGGACATCACTTTTTCGATCATGCCATTCTCATCAATCACAAAGGTGGATCGCACCACACCCATGCTCACCTTGCCATAGAGCTTTTTCTCCTGCCACACATCGCAGGCTTGGATGGCGGTCAATTCCGGGTCGGAGAGAAGGATAAACGGCAGGCCGTACTTCTCCGCAAATTTCTGGTGGGAGGCCATAGAGTCTTTGCTGATTCCAATCACTACTGCGTTGATTTTCCTGAACTCCTGGTAGGCCCCGGCAAAAGCACAGGCCTGGCGGGTACAGCCTGGAGTGTTGTCCTTTGGGTAAAAGTACAGCACCACTTTTTTGCCCGAGAAATCGGTCAGGGATACAGCGTTGCCATCTTTGTCCGGCAGGATAAATTCTGGGGCCTTGGTTCCAATTTCCAGCATCTGATTGTCCTCCTTTATCTTGTTACTCTATCGACAAATAGTTCGCATTTTCTCTAGCCCATTCGCCGGTACCCCCAGTGTCCGCCCTGCCGACATTTGACCAGCCTGTCCTCCGCCACAAACCCGGCCAATATCCGGTTAGCCGTCGCCGCCGAAACGCCGCAGAGCTGACGCACATCCGCGTTTTGAATGACATCGTGGCTCTCCAGGAACCGCTCAATCTGTTTCCAGCGTTCCGACGTTTTGTCTTTTGAACCATCACTCATTCCATCGCTCATGTTTGCCGATTCTATGAGCGATGCCTTGATTGCCGCAAGCATAAATTCGATGAACGCCGTAGAGGACACAGCGGCATTGGAGGTATTGATTGCCTCATAATACGCTTCCTGATGATCATGGACGATGGACTCCACCGGAAGCCAGGCAAACACAGGATTCCATTTGGAAAGCAGCAGCGTGTGCCACAGCCGACCTGTCCTCCCGTTGCCATCGGAAAATGGGTGAATCAACTCAAACTCGTAGTGGAACACACAGCTTCGAATCAACATGGGAAGCTCACTGCTTTTGACCCACTCCAGCAGATTTGCAACTGCCTCCGGCACATATTGGGGCAGCGTCCCGAAGTGGACGATCTCTCCCGCCTGGTTGACCACGCCCACTGGTTTGGAACGGAACACCCCAGCTTCCGATTCCAGCCCCCGCATCATCACTCCGTGGGCCGTCAAAAGATCATCTACGGAATAGGGGTCCAATTCCTCCAGTCGGTCGTAAATCTCAAAAGCGTTGCGGACCTCTGCGATGTCCTTGGGCGGAGCCAGTACCCGCTTGCCGTCCAGAACCGCTGTAACCTGATCCAGCGTCAGCGTGTTTTGCTCAATAGCCAATGAGCCGTAAACCGTCTTGATCCGGTTGCTCCGGCGCAAAGCCGGATTTACAGAGAGGCGGTCCGTGGAAGATACCCGTCCTACCAGTTCCGCAATCTCCGCCACAAGGGAAACGATCTGGCTGGTCAGTTCAAAGGGTGGATTTTTCATAGGCACCTCACACAATCATCAATGGAAGTATTTCGTATTTTTTCCGTTTCCTCTCTTTTGGATCAATCCCAGCTCCAACAGCTTTTTCAACGCCCGAACCGTCACGCTTTGAGACAACCCCGTCGCCGTCTCGATCTCCGCTCTTGAAACGGACGGTTGGGCGGAGATATACTCCAAAATCCGCTGTTCTTTTTCAGACAGCGGTTTCTTCTGGACAGATGTCTCCGCCTCGCAGTTCACATTGGGCAACGTGATCTTGAACGCATTCTCGGAGGCCTCTACAGCAGGCTGGCCAGAGCAGCCAGCATAGCACTCTTTGATCTTCAGCATCCCCGTGCCAAAGGCCTCAATCAGGTGCAGGCGGTAGAAAATGTTGGCCAAGCGGCGGTTGCGTGGAACCGAGACCCCCATCATCACGTCGCTCATAGCGATTCCCTTGGGCAGTCCGCCCAAGGTCACAAATTCGATCCGGTCGTCGAAAATGTTGATAAAGGTGGAGGCGCTGTAGGAGTAGTCCCGGTGAACGATGGCGTTAAGCATCGCCTCCCGCACAGCCTCCGGCGGATAGTCCCTAGTATCCACCCGCTTTAAGCCGGGAAATTCCGCTCTTATCCGGTTGAATCGGTCGATATAAGCATAAATATCTTCCATTTGCCGGAACAGAGAGCCGGAGAACTCCGCACGATCCTTGAACACCGTCTTGCTGGAGCCCTGAAAAACCGCCAGCTTAGCGGTGTGCGTACATTGGTCGGAGAGGAGCAGGCCCAAATTGGTAAAGACTCCGTCCTCATTGACGAGCTCCAAGGTACGCTTTTGCTCCCGCCCAAACGGGATATGCTCCTCCGCGAAAAACCGCTCCGCATCCTGAAAGGTCAATTCCTGATTCAGGGAACGGGCCGCCTCGTAGTCATCCCAGACAAAAACGCCCTCCGAATGCAAGCCCTTAGCCGCTAAGTAATAAGGGCAGTCTGTGGTAATTCCTTCCGTCACAGCAGATCACCTCACTTGGATGATATCACCATTATATGAGTTCTAACCAGAAATGTAAAGAAAAATGATTCGAATCGCTTCGAATCGCTTTGAACCAATTCGATGCAGTATTTGCCTACCACACATGCTCCTATATGGCGATTTGAGCCGTTCAAACAAAAATCCCGCCACAGGTGTATTTCACACATTACGGCGGGATTTTTGGTTTTAGCGGGCCGATTCATCTAAATAAGTAATGTTTCGTCATAGTTTATCAAATCGCATTTTGCTCATTTTAAGATGGTGCAGTTACATCAAGGTCGCTGGCGGCCTCCATCTTGAACTTGTCCATAGCCTCGCGGGCCTCGGGAACATTGATGCGGTTGTTCTTCTTAGACATATCCTTTTCTCCTTCTCCTTTTTTGCGACGGCAAAGAATTGGCAGAGAAGGCTGGGGCGGGAACCGCTCCGGACCTTTTCTGTTTTGCCTTGGAGCGGAATTTTGTTTCCTGCCCTTGTCGCACCCATAGCATTTGCAGACCGGCGCTGAATATGCCCTGCGATCCTGCGGTAATTTTTTGAAGAGAATTGCACTTTATTTTTATATAGCCGGCACAGTTGAAAAAGTGCAAATGCGCTTTTTCAATCAACGAGCCTGCATAAGCAGTTGACAGGCCGCATGGAATCGGGTATGATACACTTACAACTTCCGGGCAATGTTTGCAATGGGCGAGGCTGTTCCCGCGGGAGCAGCTCCGTCTGTTTTTTCTTCCCGGCGGGACCGTCCGGCTCGGAAGGCGGTCCATTCCAAGCGCCTGTTCCGCATCTCCCTGCGGAGGTATTTTTTCGCCCTGGCTGCGTTATAATTCCCCATCCGGTTGTCAGCCAGATCATTTCTGCCCTGCGGGGCAAAATCTGCCCGCGAATTCATACCCGCCGGGATGCCGGACCGGTTCTGAGTCTAATCGGAAAAGGAGAGCACGCAATGAAAGTACTGGTATTGGGCGGCGTCGCCGCCGGCACAAAAGCCGCGGCCAAGCTGCTGCGGGAGGACCGCAGCTGCGAGGTGACAGTGCTGACCAAAGGCAGGGACATCTCCTACGCCGGGTGCGGCCTGCCCTACTATGTGGGCGGCGTGATTCCCGACAAAAGTCAGCTGATCGTCAACACTCCCGAGAAATTCGCCGCCATCACCGGAGCGAAAGTTAAAACGGAAACCGAAGCCGTGGCCGTCCGCCCGGAAGAGCATATCGTGGAGGCCAGGGATCTGAAAACCGGCGAGACGGCGGAGTACCGCTATGACAAGCTGATCGTCGCCACCGGCGCCTCCCCCTTTGTTCCGCCGGTTCCGGGTTTGGAGCTGAAAAACGTGTTTGTCATGCGGACCCCTGACGACGCCATCGCCCTGCGCGCGGCAGTGGAAGCCGGAGACATCAAACGGGCCGTGGTGGCCGGAGGCGGCTTCATTGGTCTGGAGGTGGCGGAAAATCTGGCGGCCAAGGGCGTGCGCACCACCGTCATTGATTTCGCGCCGCATGTGCTGCCCAACTTCCTGGACCCGGAGCTGAGCGAATACGTGGAAAACCGTATGGCCGAGGCGGGGATCATGCCCATGACCAATGTGGCGCTGGAGGGCGTGGAGGGCAGCGGCAAGGTGGAGAAGGTCCTCACCAGCAAGCGGGGGCTGAAGGCCGACGCGCTGGTGCTGGCCATCGGCATCCGCCCCAACACCGGCTTTCTGGAGGGCTCCGGGATTGAGATGCACAAGGGGACCATTCTCACGGACCAGTATCTGCGCACCAATCTGCCTGACGTCTATGCCGCCGGAGACTGCGCCATGGTGTCCAACCGGCAGACCGGCAAGCCCGTCTGGTCTCCCATGGGGTCCACCGCCAATATCGCCGGGCGCATTCTGGCCGCAGGCGTCGCGGGGAAGGAGACCGCCTATCCCGGCGTGCTGGGCACCGGAGTGGCCAGGCTGCCCGGCGGACTGAACGCAGGACGTACCGGTCTGACGGAGACGGCGGCCAGAGCGGAGGGCTACGATGTGGAAACCGCGCTCGCCGTGGTGGACGACAAGGCCCATTACTACCCCGGCGCGGACATTTTCATCATCAAGCTCACGGCGGACAAAGCAACCCGGAAGCTGCTGGGCGTGCAGGCGCTGGGCGCCGGAGCGGTGGATAAGGTGACGGATATCGGCGTAACGGCCATTTCCCTGGGAGCCACGGTGGATCAGCTGGCGGTCATGGATTTTGCCTACGCCCCGCCCTTCTCCACAGCCATTCATCCCTTTGCCCACAGCGTGAATATTCTGATGAACAAGCTGGACGGAGCTCTGGAATCCGTCACGCCCGGGGAATACGCCGCCGGCGCGGCGGAGGGATACGAGATCGTTGACTGCGCCCAGGCTCCCACCCTGGCAGGCAGGCGCTTTCTGAACCCGGCCGCGATCTGCGGCGAGGTGGAGGGACTGGCCAAAGACGCCAAAGTTCTGTTGGTCTGCACCAAGGGACGGCGGGCCTATCTCACGCAGAACCGGCTGAAGTACTACGGTTACACCAACACCAAGGTTCTGGAGGGCGGCGTGACGTTCACGGAAATCGAAGGGGAAGAGGAGTAAAATCTCCCCGCAGCAGAACGGAAAAAACAGATCCACTCTATTTCAAACAGGAAGATACACAGGAGGAAACGACTATGGCGACACTGACCGTCAGCGCAGCAGACGAAAAGCGGGTAAAGGCAATGGGCTTCCTGTCCAACAAGGGCACAGACAACTTCTCCGGACGGATCATCACTGTCAACGGCAAGATCACCGCCGCCCAGCAGCGGTGCATTGCCGAGGCCGCGGAAAAATTTGGAAACGGAACCGTCACCTTTACCACCCGGCTGACCATTGAGGTCCAGGGCATTCCCTATGACAAGATCGAGGCGTTCCAGGCATATATCGCCAGGGAGGGCCTTGTCACCGGCGGTACCGGCTCCATGGTCCGCCCTGTGGTAGCCTGCAAGGGAACCACCTGCCAGTACGGCCTGCTGGACTCCTTTGCCATCAGCGAGGAGATTCACCGCCGCTTCTATGAGGGCTACCGGGGGGTAAAGCTGCCCCACAAGTTCAAGATCGCCGTCGGCGGCTGCCCCAACAACTGCGTAAAGCCCGATCTGAACGATCTGGGCATTATCGGACAGCGCATCCCCGGTCTGGATCAGGACGAGTGCAACGGCTGCAAGAAGTGCGGCGTGGTGCAGGTCTGCCCCATGGGCGCGGCCAAACTGGAGGACGGCGTGTTGGAGATTGACAAGAGCGTGTGCAACAACTGCGGACGCTGCATCGGCCACTGTCACTTTGACGCTCTGGACGAGGGCACATACGGCTATAAAATCTATATCGGCGGACGCTGGGGCAAGAAGGTGGCCCAGGGCCGGGCGCTCAGCAAGGTGTTTACCTGCAAGGAGGAGGCTCTGGCGGTGATCGAGAAGGCCATCCTCCTCTTCCGCGAGCAGGGAAAGACCGGAGAGCGCTTTGCCGGAACCATTGAGCGCCTGAGCTTTGAAAACGTGGAGGCCCAGCTGCTGGACAGCGGGCTGCTGGAGCGCAAACAGCAGATTCTGGACGCGGAGCTGCACATGACGGGCGGCGCCGCCTGCTGAGAAAACGGGCGGCGCGAACCGCCCCGGATTCCCGCCAAGGAGCGGTCAGGCGAAAACAGCTGGAGGTAAAAACCAATGCGGATGCGAAAAAAGAAAAATCTCATTCCCCGGATGGAGCGCTGCGGCGCCTGTCATGTCAAGGACGGCTTTGCGCTGAAGGGACGCTGGCGGGAGGAGCTGATGTCCGGAGCCAGGGAGCTGCGGGTGGAGCTGGGATGCGGCAAGGGCCGCTTCACCGCCGAGACGGCCCGGCAGAATCCGGAGGTCCTGTTTATCGCCATCGAAAAGGTTCCGGACGCCATGGTGGTGGCCATGGAGCTGGCCATGGAGCTGGAGCTGAAAAACGTGTTCTTCGTGGTGGGAGACGCGGCGCTGATGCCGGACTATTTCGGACCGGGGGAAGTGGACCTCATTTACATCAATTTCTGCGACCCCTGGCCCCCCAAGGGCCAGGCCAAGCGCCGGCTGACCCACCGGGGATTTCTGGAGCTGTACCGCAAGGTGCTGAAGCCCGGTGGGCAGGTCCATTTCAAGACGGACAATCAACCGCTGTTTGAGTTCTCTGTTCTGGAATTTCCGGAGGCGGGCTATCTTCTCAGCGAGGTCACGCGGAATCTCCATGAGAACGGTCCCCAGGGCGTCATGACGGATTATGAAGCAAAGTTCTACGGGGAGGGCCAGCCCATTAACCGCTGCGTGGGAACCCTGCCGCCGGAGAACAGATAATCTGTACGCATCGCCGGGGAACACCGGAGGAAAAACAGACAAAACCCCGGCGCCCTGTCAAACAGGACGCCGGGGATCATTTCACAATATATTACGCAGCATTCTTCGCCATCTCAACCAGCTGCTTGAACGCGGCCTCGTTGTTGACGGCCAGCTCTGCCAGCATCTTGCGGTCGATGACCACGCCGGCGGCCTTCAGACCATGCATGAAGGTGGAATAATTCATCCCGTTCATCTTGCAGGCGGCGCTGATGCGGGTGATCCACAGGCGGCGGAAATCTCTCTTCTTCAGGCGGCGTC
>OFFE01000461.1_pt1 | contig 34891 bp, 35 predicted proteins | sample 1521371 | NCBI WGS metagenome assembly OFFE01 (sample SAMEA3504131, study PRJEB24116) | mouse gut metagenome | biome: mouse gut; feature: mouse-associated habitat; material: faeces | place: Denmark | collected 2011 | reverse complement strand
TCTCTTTCTTTGTGGTGATTAAAGAATACCATAATCCATACTATAAGCGCTATTCCTTTATTGAAAACTTTCAACTCTCAAGTATGAATAGAAATAGAAGAAAAGAGATACCCAAACCATGACCCAACCCGACTCCCAATGGGACAAACTTCTGAAAATAAAGACCACAGGGCGCGACGACTCCCATGCGGACCGCTACAGATACCCCTACGAGCCGACGCCCTACCCTGTCCTGGAAAGGCTGGCGAACAGCGGCTATATAGGGAAGAAGCATACACTCCTTGACTATGGAACCGGAAAAGGACGTGTATGCTTCTACCTGTCCTTTCAGACAGGATGCAGATCTATCGGGATTGAGTGCGATGAACGTATTTATGACAGCGCGGCCGCGAACCGGCTGACTGCGGTTTCAGGGAGACGCACCAGCTTCATCATGGGAAGCGCGGAGCAGTATGCGGTTCCGGCAGAAGTGGACAGATGCTATTTCTTCAATCCGTTTTCCGTAGAGATACTGCAGGCCGTCCTGGCAAGAGTCATCGAATCTTACTATGAAAATCCCCGTGAGCTTCTGCTGTTTTTCTATTATCCTACAGATGAGTATACAAGATGCCTGATGGCGCAGGATGCGCTGAGGCATGCAGACGAGATAGACTGCCGGCACTTATTGCCCGGCAACCATCCTCAAGAAAGGATTTTAATATTCAGTCCACACAATGTCTGCAAAAGCCATCCTTTTCAGCATCCCTAAGAGCCCTTAAAAGGAATATTTCGATAAGCTGAGCCAGCTGCGCAATGAAACAGTTTGCTTTTATGAATGATTCGCGGTATAATATTGGCAAATAACATGCGCGGAGGGCTGCAATGAAGGCGACGCACAGGGGCAAGGATAATGATGGCAATACGTTAGGACTCATGATAGACGGAAGATTCATAGCCAGCAGCCTGGTGAAGGACAACACGCCCGATATGGAGAACCTTACAGTACAGAAAACGGAGCCGTCAGAGCAAAAAGAATCTTGCCGGAGCTGCATTATTAAGGATGCCGTCATAAAAGCAGCATATAAGGATCTGATTCAGGAGAATCCCTTCGAGAGGAACATACAGTCAGAACTGGAGCATTGGAGAAATACCAGATACAGGCAGGTGCTCCAGCTGGGCGGGACCAGGCAGGTGGGAAAGACCACGGAATTATTGAAATTTGCCTACAAGAACTATGAATATGTGATATATGTGAACCTGGCGGACGACAGGTTTCGGTTCGCGGCCCTGTCAGATTCTGCGGATATGTGGTTGGATATGCAGAATTACTGTGACAGGGCTTACCTTCCGCAGTATAGAGACGACAGGAATACGATCCTGATTTTAGATGAGATACAGACAAGCAAGAAGGTCTACAATTCCATAAGGGCAATGCGGTCAGCCTTAAAATGCGACATAGCCGTCACGGGGAGCTATCTTGGAATCGTCTTTCATACAGAAGGATATTTCCTGCCTGCGGGGATCATAACATATATCGATATGACAGCTATGAACTTTGAAGAGTTCGCCCGTGCATTTGGAGAGGCCGAATTGTTGGGCAACATAGACTTATATGGGGCCGCCAGCCAGCAGCACTACCGTAAACTGGAGAATCTCTACAGGATATACAGACAGATCGGAGGATATCCGGAGGTAGTCAGGACATATGTCCAGACAGAGAACATAGAGGAGTGCCACACGACAATCGGTAATTTGCTGAGGACTTTCAAGGAAGAGTCCCGCAACTACTTCAGCCAGCCGAGAGATGTGGAAATATTCGAAAGTGTATACACATCGGCCTTGAAGGAAATGTGCAGGGAAAAGCGAGGTACGGGCAGAGACCAATTAGAAATAATCAGGAAGCTGGCGGACAATGACACGAATCTGATGATAAATAGAGATGAGGTCGCCAACGCGATAACATGGCTGATTTATACAGGCATGATAGCCACATGTGATTTAGCGGTAAATGGAGATATCAAAAACATCAGTAAGGACAGGAGGCTATATTTTTCGGACTGCGGAATCGTGGCATACTTGACAAATAGGACGCTCGTGGACAGCAGCTCCCTTGAGGGATTGTTGACCGAGACTTTTGTATTTAATGAGCTGCGGTATCTATTCGGACAGAAATCTGTCGGAAATAGGGTGATGGGCGACAATGTATGCTTTTCGACCTGCGGCGCATATGAACTGGACTTTATGCTGGCAAGCTCAGACAGAACAGTGTATGGCATAGAGGCAAAAACCACGAAAGGCAATCCATTGTCCCTGAGAGTGTTCATCGATAAGCATTATATAGACAGAGGGATAGTCGTAAAGCCCGGAGGACACGGCGACAAGTTCGACACCATCCCCATATATGCAGTAGGCTGCAGATTTCCCTATGAATAGGAATCAGGGAGAATCGGAAAGAATCTGAGCTACAAGCGTAAAGAAAGGCGGAGACCACAATGGAACAGCTACAGACAGCAATCGAAGCAATCACTAGGCGCAGCAAAAAGTTCCCCCAGGAGGAATTCGAAACCATATGTGCCAACAAAGAGGAAGCGGTTCCCTGCTTGCGCGGCGCCATCGAGAAAGCCATCGCGGAGGGCGAAAATCTGGACGGGGACTATCAACTGCACTTTTATGCAATGTTCCTGCTGGCCCAGTTCCAGGACAGGGATTTCTTCCCCAGGATGATGGAGCTGGCATGCCTGCCGGAGGATACGGTGGATTTTCTGATGGGGGACGCCATGACAGAGAGCCTGCCGACGATCCTGTACAATATGTACAATGGCGACATCCGGCTCCTCATGGATGCCGTCCGCTCCCCCGATGTGGGCGATTACGTCAGGTCCGGGCTGCTGAGGGTCATGGGCCAGCTGTATCTGGACGGGACGCTCGGGAAGCAGGACTGGCAGGATTTCCTGCGGCAGATCGTGTATGGGGAAGAGATTGGGGACTATGTCTACACCGCTTTGGCAGATGTAATCTGCAGATGCCATTTTGTGGAGATGCTCCCGGAGATACGCAGGCTCTATGAGGACAATCGGATAGAAGGGGGCATGATAGGCGGATATGATGAATGTGTGGACGATGTGTTCACATACTGGGACAGCCGGGAAAATTTCTGCAAGTCCCCTGTCCAGGCAGTTCAGATGCTCAGGGGATGGGCCATGTTCGATGACCCGGAGGCGGAAAAGAGGAGCAGGGAGCTGGAGAAGAATTTCTCTCAGGCGCTCAGGAAGCTGGATCAGGAATTCAACAGGACAGAGCCGAAGCGCAAGATTGGCAGGAACGACCCATGTCCCTGCGGAAGCGGGAAGAAGTATAAGCAGTGCTGCCTGAACAAGCCCAAATCGCCGCTGGATTTGGTCGAGACTCCCCAGGAAAAGGCCAGGTGGCTGAAGGAGTATCCGGCGGCGAGGCAAGGCGGCGAAGGGGACAGGATTTATCTGGAGGATTATTTCAGCCGCGAAAGCATCGAAATAGACAAACTGCTGTACCTTGCCCTGAAGCACCGGGCGATTCCCATCTGGAGGAGGGAAGAGGAAAGCGTGGTACATAACCGGGGGAGGGTCTATCTCTCTGCCGCGTATGAGCGGTTCCGAACATTGCTGGAGGAGGAAGGGATAGAGTCCTTCCAGGCGTATGACAGAAAGCATTCCATCCATTACCACTGCCAGGACTGGCTGGAGGTATTGGAAGAGTTGCTGGAGGAAGAGGATCCGGAGGGAATCCTGGAGGATGTCCGCGGGCTTTTTGGGAAGATGGGAAAATAATCTGAATATTCCTCGAATCCCCATAAATCCCCAAAACCAGTTGTCTTTTCCCCGATTTTATGGTATACTTGCACAAGTTTTGATAGATTAGATAAGCCCCATGGCTGAAGGGCCATACGGGCACGTCGGCATATGCCATAAAGGAAAAAACGGGAAAGCGTTGGGATGACAGATGGAGAGCAGAATTCGGGAAATATCCGCGATTCGGGTGACGATTGGGCGGGCGAAGCTGGCAAGGGATGAAAGAAGCGTCGTAAAGATATTCGAGGTGTTGGAGAAATGCCTGATTCCCTGCGAGTGCATGGCGATCAACATCGACTGGCTTGCAATCGTGGTGAGAAAGCCGGAGAGCGGAAAGATAGACGGCTTCATTGCCATGCTGAGGGAGGAGCTGGACGCTACCACGATCGATGTGAACGGGGAAGTGCGGCTGCTCTACATCGAGCATGGGCGCTTCAACACCCGGAGGATCGGCATGATCGTCTCCAGCCTTTCCATCCAGGACATCGATATCAATATGCAGCGCTATGTGCGGTGCGAAGACAGGTTCGTAATCGGCGTGTCCGTGGAGGATGTGGGCAGGGCCCACCGTATCGTCAGGGGACTGCTGGATTCCGATTACAGGATTTGATTCCAGGGCCAGATGGGGGAGCTCATCTGGCCTTTCTGAAATAGTATTTATAATATGTCCCGTCTACCACTTGCTCCGGCTGGTATTCTTCCTCCAGCCAGGACAGGAGCCAGGTGTTCGTCTGCAGTTCATAGGCAAGGGTCCCCAGATAGCTTTCCGCCACGATGACATCAGGATATTTATCCGGATTCATGCGCCAGTATTCCAGGACAGCGCTGCTGTAGGAAGGGGTAGACATGGTGGACGGCCCTGCCACTTCCACATCCTCATACAGATATCCCAGCGTATTCGCCGGAACCCCTATGATCCATACCTTGTCTCCCGGCCGGATCCACTGCTTCCACTCAGGGTAGCTGTCGCGCTCTATGCAGACGCCATCCTCATTGGAGATGATGCCCCATGCCGGTCCGCTGCGGACCACGGACAGATTCGACAGGATGGAGCACATCTGCCCCTTTCCGGTCAGAGGCGTCCTGATATAGACGCATCTGAATGCCAGAAGCATCACGAGACAGATGAAGCAGCGGCATCCCCATCTCTTCATTTCCGCACAGGTGAACGCCTTTTCGATCGGTATCAGGGCCGCGATGATTGCAGGCAGCGCATAGGGCACGGAGGGGAGGAGGGGCATGTTGGACAGGAGCAGCGTGGCCAGGAACTCCAGGCTGCCGAAGGTGGTCAGGCACAGATACAGCCTTTTCTCCCCGTCTGTCAGTTTCCGTAAGTTCCAGGAGCCTGCGGCGATGACGGCCATGAAGATGAGGCTGTAGGCGGTGCGGTTCTGTAAGCTCAGGATGTTCAGGAGGAAGCCGGCCAGCAGGATGCCCGCGGAGCAGAGCAGCCAGAGCTGCCGCCTCTCCTGCCCATTCCCTTCGGCGGGACGGCGGAGGGCCTGCAGGAGCCTGCTCAGGACGAAGCCTGCCGCGCCCACCGCCAGGAATACCGGAAGGATCCTCAGGGCATCTTGCAGGTATCCGGCCAGCTTGTCCGTCGCGCTGATTGTGTGGGAGGGCTCCAGCGCCAGCATCCCCTTTATGCACTGCAGAAGGGTGTCCGGGCCCAGGGTGAGGAGGAAATATCCCGCCACGGCGATTCCTGCCCCCGCGCACACGCCGGAAAAAGTCAGGATGCCGCCCCGCCTGTCCGGGGAATAGCGCGCCAGCAGCGCGATGGCGCCCGGAAAGAGGACCAGGCAGGAGGGATAGGAGAGAACTGCCAGGCACAGACAGAATGCCCCCGCCGCCAGCGTGAGGCGCTTCCCTCCCCTCAGGTAGGCATGCAGACAGATAGCAGACAGCGTGGAGAACCATAGCTGCATGTTGGCGAACTCCGGCAGCGCGAAGTCCTTGGGGGAAATCAGGAAGAATAGCAGGGCGCAGCCGTAGGCCAGGGGCTTTTCCAGCTCCCGGCGAAGCGCCCTGTACAACAGGAGGGCGATGCCGCCCCGGATCAGGATTCCGCAGACCTGCAGGTAGAGCACGATGCCCGTGGTGGTCCGGAATATTTTTTCATAGATCCACATCAGGGCTGCCGTAAGGAATGCGGAGGTCTGGTGCGGCTCCCACATTTCCAGGAACATCCTGTCCCCGGAGAGCAGCCGCTGGGACATGCTGATATGGTACGTACAGTCATGGGACACGTTGGTCACTGACCAGATGAGGCCGCAGAGCAGGGCCGTCACGGTCAGGACTATATAAATCAGCCGGTGCTTCCGGGACTGGCTGTCTTGAAGGTTTCCGGTTCCTCTCATCAGATTTCTCCATTTTGCGTTCTGTTTTGCTTTCTATTAAGTATGTCGTTCCCCTGTTCCACAGTTCAGGTCCGCCTCAAATCCCCGGGGAAATAAAGCCATGGCGCATACCAGGGGAAGGGCGAAGAAGAACAGGAGCATATATCTCACCAGGATCATGGGGCCCATCAGCACCGTGAGGAGATGGAACACGAAAATCCACATCGGCGTGAACAGCCGGTATTTCCTGCGGCTCCAGAAATAGAGGAACAGGACCATGGTGCACAGAAGATGCCATCCGGGGCTCAGCAGCAGGAAGGCAAGGGGGGCCTTCTGGGCTTCCGGGTCATGGGACAGACGCTCATAGAATGCATGCAGCCCGGGCAGATAGACCCGCTCTTCTCCGGGCGGGGCCACCCTGTAGTCGAAATAGCTTCCCTTCCCGTCCGCGTGGCGGTAGCCGTCGATCAGGGCATGGGGATACCAGGCGTCCACCGTGTTGATCAGGAAGGAATTCACATAGGTCAGGGGATGGGCTGCCCCCAGCCGGATCCAGAGGCGGAAGAAATCTCCCTTATGGGCCAGGAAAGCATCCCTGTGAAAGCCCTGCTTCACGGGGTCGGACACTGTGGGCTTGTACTGCTCCAGGGACTCGCGCCCCACGAAACGGTAAAGGGCCTCCAGGTCCTCTTCCTGCAGGGAGGCGGAATCGTACCGATGGACACGGGCCATCTGCTGCAGAGGCACGGAGAGCATTTCCTCCACCCCACCCGGCGCTACGTCCAGCACCCTGTACACCGGTCCGATATAAATCAGATAGGGGACGATCGTGACCAGCAGAAACGCCACCAGATTCCGTTTATGCCTACGCCAGTCCGCCCGAGCGGATATCCCCAGGACCAGCAGCGTCAGGATGACGATGTACAGGCCGTTGTTGCGGAATATCATGGTGCACAGGGCGGCCGCGCCGAAACGGAGCATCCCCGGCCTGTCCCCCGGAAACCTGCGGTCCGCCGAGAACCGGATGGCGTATAAGAAGAAAAACAGCTCTGCCCCTGTGAAGGGCACATCCTTTGTGGCGCAGATGGAAAAAAGCTGTGCCACCGGGGAAAGGGCATAGACGGCCAGGGTCAGCATCCGGAAGGGGCGCGGCACGCCGGCCTGCGCCATGAACTCTGTCACCGCCGACAGCGCCCAGGCCAGGAAAAGCATCTGCAGGACGGCATATACCGCGATTCCCGCATTATAATTCCCTGTCAGCGCGTGGAGCCCCTCCGTAAGGCCTCCCAGCAGCAGCACATGGGCCACGGGATGGTGGGCGGTGAGCATCCCGTCGCGCACCTGCTCCCATTCATTATAGGCATCGTAGGAGAACGCGCCCGGAAAAATGGAGAACAGGGCCGGAAGCCAGCACAGGAAGAGAAGGCCCGCGCAGAGCAGACGGCTTTTCCGGCGCCCCGCCCCCGGCGCGGCTGTCTCTTTCGCGGGCCTTTCGGCTATCCGGTCGATCAGCTGCCAGAGGAAATACAGAGCCACGGCGCTGCCTGCCCCGGCCAATGCCCATTTCACGTAAAAGGCCTTATCCGTGAGGTCTAATGTATCAAAGCAATCCAGTTGACGGCCCGCCACATAGCAGAAGGCACAGAGCAGTCCGCCGATTGCGGAAAAAATCCATTTTCGCATGCGCATACGGTAAAGTACGGCACCTCCCTTCGCCATTCATTATAATGTACCCCCTGTTCTTTTGCAACATTCAAAATGGATAAAATAAGCCCTTGCTTTTTCCCGGATTGTCTATTATAATGTGAGATACAAAATATAGACAAAAAGTCCGACAGTGAACACAAGATATAGAAAACGGCCGTATCCGTTGCACTTGCGGTGCGGCTTTCTGTATGCGGCGTGTGGCAATGAAGACGGGCATTCATTGAAGAAGATTATTCATAATGAAGAGGAGCATTCATGAGGAGCGGAGAGCGTATGAGGATTCAGAAAAGAGACGGGCGCGTGGTGCCCTACGAAGAGGAGAAGATTGTAGCGGCCATCCAGAAGGCGAACAACGAGGTAGAGGAACGGGACAGGGCTGACCAGGCCCTGGTGGACGAGATCCTCACGGCCGTGCAGGACGAGGGCAGGGAGCTGCAGGCGGTGGAGCATGTGCAGGATGTGATAGAGCAGCATCTGGTGCAGCACAATAAATACGTCCTCTCCAAGAAGTACATGGTGTACCGCTATCAGCGCAGCCTCCTGCGTAAGTCCAACACTACGGACGAGTCCATCCTGAAGCTGATCCGCAACGAGAACAAGGAGCTGGCGGAGGAGAACTCCAACAAGAACACCCGCCTGGCCTCCACCCAGCGGGATTATATCGCAGGGGAGGTGTCCCGGGACGTGACCAGGCGCATGCTCCTGCCGGAGCACATCTCCCTGGCCCACGATAACGGCGTGCTCCATTTCCATGACGCGGACTATTTCATCCAGCCCATCTTCAACTGCTGCCTGATCGATATCAAGGACATGCTGGACAATGGGACATCCATCAACGGAAAGATGATAGAGTCCCCCAAGAGCTTCCAGGTGGCCTGCACCGTCACCACCCAGATCATCGCGGCGGTGGCCAGCAACCAGTACGGCGGCCAGTCCGTGAACATCAAGCACCTGGGGAAATATCTGCGCAAGAGCAAGGACAAGTTCACCGCCCAGCTGGACGAGGAGTTCGGGGACAGGCTGGACGCCGCGGACAAGGAGCGGATTGTGGAGCTGCGCCTCCAGGACGAGCTGCGCTCCGGCGTCCAGACCATCCAGTATCAGATCAACACCCTGATGACGACCAACGGACAGTCGCCTTTTGTGACTTTGTTCCTGCATATAGACGATGGGGACGAGTATGTGGAGGAGACCGTCCGGATTATCGTGGAGATTCTGAACCAGCGTCTGCAGGGGACGAAGAACGAAAAGGGAGTCTTCGTGACACCCGCGTTCCCCAAGCTGGTGTATGTGCTGGACGAGAACAATTGCTTAAAAGGCGGAAGGTACGACTATGTTACCCGCCTGGCGGCCAGATGCTCGGCCAAACGCATGTATCCGGACTATATTTCGGCCAAGAAGATGAGGGAGAATTACGAGGGCAATGTGTTCTCCTGCATGGGCTGCCGTTCCTTCCTGTCCCCCTGGAAGGACGAGGACGGGAATTACAAATGGGAGGGTAGGTTCAACCAGGGCGTGGTCAGCCTGAACCTCCCCCAGATCGGCATCGTCTCCGAGGGCAATGAGGAGATTTTCTGGAAGCGGCTGGACGAGCGGCTGGGCCTGTGTTACGAGGCGCTGATGTGCCGCCACAAGGCCCTGCTGGGCACGGTGTCCGACGTAAGCCCCATCCACTGGCAGTACGGGGCCATCGCCCGCCTGAAAAAGGGCGAAAAGATTGACAAGCTCCTGTACGGCGGCTATTCCACCATGTCCCTGGGCTATATCGGCCTCTATGAGCTGACCTGGCTCATGAAGGGCTGCAGCCATACCGACCCCAAGGGCAAGGAGTTCGCCCTGCGGGTCATGGATCATCTGAAGGACACGGCTGCCAGATGGCGGGAGGAGACGGGGATAGGCTTCAGCCTCTATGGGACGCCCGCGGAGACCCTGTGCTACCGGTTCGCCCGCATCGACAAGGAGAAGTACGGGGACATCCCCAATGTGACGGACAAGGGGTATTACACCAATTCCTATCATGTGGATGTCCGGGAGCCCATCGACGCGTTCACGAAATTCCGCTTCGAGAGCGAGTTCCAGAACAAGTCCCTGGGCGGGGCCATCTCCTATGTGGAGGTGCCTAACCTCCTGAACAATGTGGAGGCCGTGGAGGAAGTGATTCGCTTCATCTACGACAACATCCAGTACGGCGAGTTCAACACGAAGTCCGACTACTGCCATGTCTGCGGATTTGACGGAGAGATTCAGGTCAATGAGGACAATGAGTGGGAATGCCCCCAGTGCCACAATAAGGACCATTCCAAGATGAACGTCACCAGGCGGACCTGCGGATACCTGGGGGAGAACTTCTGGAACGCGGGCAAGACAAAGGAAATCAAATCGAGGGTGCTGCATCTATGAACTATGCGACAATCAAAAAGACAGACGTGGCCAACGGTCCGGGCATCCGGGTGTCCCTGTTCGTCAGCGGCTGTACCCACCGCTGCAAGGGATGCTTCAACAGCGAGGCCTGGGATTTTGGCTTCGGGCAGCGCTATACCCGGGAGACGGAAGAGGAGGTTCTGGAGGCGCTGGCTCCTGATTATATCCGGGGACTGAGCCTCCTGGGCGGGGAGCCCATGGAGCCGGAGAACCGGGGGACGGTGCTGTCGCTCCTGCAGACGGTGCGCCAGCGGTACCCGGGGAAGGATATCTGGTGTTATACGGGGTATCGCTATGAGGAGGATCTGCTGGCTTGGGCCAGGGAGGAGCGGGATGCATGTGCCTGCGGCGCGCAGAAGCGCCCGGAGGAGGACCGCGGCGGGGCTGACAGCCAGGGCGGCGGGCCTGGAGCCGGGGAGGTGACGCAGCTTCTGTCTCTGATAGACGTACTGGTGGACGGCGAGTTCGTGGAGGAGCGGAAGAACCTCCGCCTGGCCTTCCGGGGCTCGGAGAACCAGCGGCTGATTGACCTGAAGGAATCGGGGCGGCAGGGCAGGACGGTGTGCCTGTGACTGCTCTCCGTGGAAAGGCTCGGACAGGGCGCCTAGCTGCTGCCCTCCCTCAGAGGGTCTTGGTCAGGAAAATTCCTTAGGATAGAAGACCGTGGGAAATCAGGCGGATGGTAAGCTGTATCATGTCCTCCATGGGCTCTTTTCGTCCGCCCTTGACCCATTGCCTGTAAATGCTCGTCAGGCAAGTGTTGATATAGATATGCAGATAGAGCCGATTGTCGGCAGGATATCGGTCGTAGTCTTCGGCAAAGTAGGAAATGTCCCCGCTTTCAAGCTGTGTTTCGGCAATGGGGAAGTGCCCCTTGCTGTTCAAAATCTTCTCATCCAGCTTATCGGAGGACTCCGAGAATTCATAGCAGTTGCGTACTATTTTCTCCAGGTCGCGGGGAAATTTCGCGTCTTTCACCGGTTCCAGGAAGCGTTTCAGGGTGTCGGTCTGCACCCTGTGCAGCAGGTCGTCCATGGAAGCATAATGCAGGTAGAATGTCTTGCGGTTGATTTGGGCCCGCAGGGACAGCTCCTGTATGGTAATCTGCTGATAGTCCATCTCCTCCAGCATTTCCCGGAAATTCTTCTGTATCAGGGCTTCCGTCTTCTGGTAACGCAGATCGTCCTGGGGTTTTCTCATGGGCGCCTCCTTTTAATCCACATTTTTCAGAGAATGTTGATTAAGTAACAGATTCTGACAATTGACCATTGTCATGCCGATTTATCCTGAATTATAATACAAAAATGAGGAATAAGCAATAAAACAGGAACAAAAAGACAGAGACAAAGGAAAGAGAGGAAAGACATGGGAAAAATCGAGAAGATTGAAAAACTGGCGGGCAAGGGCAAAGTGGAAAAGGTGTTGAAGTTTGTCGGCGACAAGGATAAGGAGGTCAGGCTGGCGGTGATTGCCGGTGTGGCAGGTAAGATAGAAAATGAGGATGTCCGGAACACCGTAGTGGGGCTGACGGAAGACGCGGATCCGGATATCCGCAAAGCGGCCATAACGGCTCTGGGAAACGGCAGGGGAAGCTATGTGGAGACCAGGCTGAGATATGCCTTGACCCATGAAAAGGACGAGAAGGTGCTCCAGGCTGTGAGGGACGCGCTGGCAAAACAGAAATAATCGGGGGAGCGTCAGGTTTCCGGTCTGAAAGGAGCTGAGGCAAAGGGAGGACCCATGGTGCGGTTCGGCCCTTTGCCCCGGCTCCTTCTGCGTGGGATAGGATTTGTAAGCAAGCGATATTTTGAAGGCATGATTCGCCATGGCAGGATTCAGATTTTGTTGATTATAGCGTGTAATTATGGTAACATAATTATGGAAGAGAAGCGGAGGTGGATGCTATGGATGCACTTAGAAAAGAAGAAATCTATACGATAGAGGATATTTTTGCATTGCCTGATGGAGAACGTGCGGAGCTGATTGACGGCAAAATCTATTATATGGCGCCACCGACATGGAAGCATCAGCGTATTTCGGGATATCTGCATAATCAGATATATAATTATATTCGAAGCAATAATGGACAATGCGAGGTGCTGGCTGCCCCATTCGCCGTATTTTTAAAGGATGACGATATCAATTATTTGGAACCGGATATTTCGGTTATCTGTGATTTAGCCAAGCTAGACGACAGCGGATGCCATGGGGCGCCTGACTGGATTATCGAGATAGTGTCGCCGAGCAGCAAACCGAGGGACTATCTGACAAAGCTATTCCAATATCGTACCGCGGAAGTCAGGGAGTATTGGATTGTCGATCCGGACAAGAGGATGACGACAGTGTATTCGTTCGAAAAGGATACTGTAGAACAATATGCTTTTGGAGAGGATATACCTGTTGGGATATATGATGGCTTTTCGATATGTATCCGGTAAAATGTCCGCAGTTCCTGTTTTATACTGCATAACGCTGAATGCTGCCTAATGTAATCATGCGAATGAACCAGTCAGCGTTATGCAGTCTGGTTTCACGGCAAGTGAAATCGTTAAGCAGTATAAGATGCAGGAACTGCGAGATTTTTCATATATGCTATTCATGGCAGCTGGTCTATCAGACGGTTGAGCTGTATGAAGAATTCATCGGCTCCCACCAGCTTCAATTTGTCATAATAGTAGACCATGTCGTATGGGGAGATGAGGAGCGTCCGCCATTCCGTAGTGATGAGGCCGTCTTCGCCCGCTTTGTTTTCGGGATGGTATTCCACGAAGCTGTTCTCGGGGATGTCCAGCCGGATGGGGCTGGCTCCCTCAGGGCAGAGTGTCTCCCAGTCTGTGGTGACGATATAATCCCGGTCCGAGGTGACCTCAATCTGAGGATGATGGGGGTAAAGCGTGGTGTATCTGCCGTCCCTTGTCAGGTCGCCTCCGGCGTATTCTTCCCATATCTGTTTCTCCGGGGCTAAATCGCAGACGGGGATGACATAGCTGCGGCCCACCTTCAGGGAGAAGTAGGAGTCTATCAGATAGATGTCGTCCTCTATCAGCACGGAAGTGCCGGTCAGCGATTCGTCCCCATACCATACTTTGTCCACAGTAAGCTCATATACCACAGAGGAGGATTGGTTGTGGTAGACCTCCCTGGGGCCGAATTTGTCATTGTATGTGTCGTAGGTGTAGCGCTTGAGGTACATGTCCGTAATCCGCCCTTCCAGGATAGCGCTGCTCTCCGCCAGCAGTTCTTCGCTGAAGGGCAGAACATCCGCGGTGGACTGGCTGGAGGCGGCATATTCCAACAGGATGTCAGGCATGACCTGTCCCTGGGGAAGGGGAAGGGAGCTGTAGCTGATGGGGAGCATTCCGCTGTCCTCTTTGGATGCGGTTTCCTGGCCTGAGGCCGGGAGGGAGGCATTCGGGGCATCGCTGCCGTCAATCACGTGTTCCCCGGGGGCTGCCGGGCTTCCTCCGCCGTCCGTCGTGCTGCCCGAGCCTGCCAGACCGTCGGAACCATGGGCATTAGAAGTGCCGCTGTCTGATACGGAGTAATAGACATCGGAATCGGACAAGGGCACCCCGGCACCGTCCGGATGCATGCCGCCGTTGCCATATTTCGTGAGCAAAAGAGCCATGAGGCAGAGAACACCTCCCCCTGCCGCCGCCCGCATGGCGATATTGCGTCTGCGTTCCTTCGCTTTCCGATAAGCGTCCCTGCGCTCCAGCACAGCGTCCGCCACTTCCCTATAATTCTTCATATACAAAGCCCTCCTTTTCAAGCTCTGATTTCAGCGACTGCTTCGCCCGATAGACGAGATTCTCAATCTGCCGTCTGCTCTTATGCATGACTGCCGCGGCCTCCCCGTTGTCGAAGCCCTCCAGATAGACCAGGTACAGGACCTGCCGGTATTCGATTTTAAGCCTGTCCAGGGCCTGGTACAGGAGGATTCTGCGCTCTGTGCGCAGGTACAGCTTCTCCAGGCTCTCCTCCTCCCCGGTCAGCCGCTCCAGCTCCTCCGCAGGGATGGGAGAGAGCCTGGCGCTGTGCCGCAGATAGTCCATGGCCACGTTGCGGCCGATGGCGTAGAGCCATGTTCTGAAGGCGCTGCGCCCCCAGAACCTCGGCTTCCTGGTGGCCAGCTTCACGAAGGTCTCCTCCATCAGCTCCTCAGCCGTGGAGATATTCCGCGTGAAGCCGTTCAGGTACAGAATCAGCCCGTCCTTGTAATCTCTGATAATCTCGACGATACCTTCATCATCACCATCAAGGAAACGGCGGTAGCTACTGGCACCGTTGTCCATTGATTTCTCCCCCTTTCTGTCTGTTAGACGGGTGTGCGTGGGAATTCTCTCAGGAATTTCGGGAGAAAGTTTTGGATTTCTCCTTTCTTTATCATAACGCAGATTCGCGAGTATGGAAATGGACAGTTTTTCCGATGGGCTGGGAAGCATTTTGATTGTGATTCAGACATATAATAAGATTTTTATATAAAAAGATTCATATAAAAAGAAAAAATATGTATTTTTGTATTGAAATATCTCTTATAATGAGATATGATGGAATCAAGCAAATTATGATGTAACAGGGCAAGCCGAAAGGGAGGTGCATGTCATGACGAAATATGTAGAAAATATCAATTCCTATCTGTCCCATCGAAAGATAAAGCAGACCTACATCAGTCTAAAGACAGGAATCGATGCCAAGAAGCTGTCCCGAATCCTGACGGGGGCACAGGACATAGGCGCTACGGACATGGAAAAGATTGCGGGAGCGCTGGGAAAGAAAGCGGAATTCTTCCTGAGCGATAGTTTTCGCATGGAGCCGATGCCGGACCTGGAGCCGGAGAAAGTCTTCTTCTATGCGCAGAAGCCTACGCCGGAGCAGGAGCGGATTGCGGAAAAGATGCTCAAGCTGCTGGAGAACATTGACGAGGTCATGAGCGCAAGGATTCGTTTTCTGAATATCGCGAAAGGGGCAATGGATGAACATTGAGCGTCTGAGGAAGATAATGGCGTACAGCGAGGCGAACAGGGATAAGGCCCTGGCCAGGGTAAAGGATTTCTGCGCTTACGCTGGCATGAACAGCGATGAGGATGTCCGGGATGTGCTCCAGATTGTAAGGCCGGTTTTGAAAAAGAAGGGATTTCTGGTCTTCGAGATTCCCATAGACAACGATGATATAGGAGCGCTGTGCTATCAGGCGGGCGGGATGGGCTATATCATGATAAACTCGTCGCTGCCAAAGGCCAACGTGAATTTTGCTATATGCCATGAAATCTATCATGTGTTCTACCAGGAGCAGGAGAGCGATTTCCGGTCAAAGGCGGAGCTTGTGGACGGCTATTCTTATGAGCATGAGGAGGAATACGCGGCAAATCTCTTTGCGGGGATGCTCCTCATGCCGGAGGCCAATTTCAGGGGCATGTATGATTTCTTCAGGAAGGAGTCGGAGGGAAATGAGTGGGATACCATCCTCCGGTTGATGAACTATTATCAGATGCCTTACATGGCGGTCCTGATACGCTGCTATGAGCTGGGGCTGCCGGAATCCCACTATGTCCCGGAGGCCTTTCTGCAGGTGGACAGGGAGGCCGTAAGGAGGCGCTTCCTGGAGCTGTGGCTGGATGAGGCCATCCTGCAGGCTGACTGCAGGGACGATTTCCCGCGTCTGGAGAGGATGGTGGAGGAGTTTGGCAGGGAATATATTCTGGGTTCCTATATTAATGAAAGGACATTGTCCATAGTGCTCCGGAATATGAAAACCCTTTACCGGGAGATAAAGGGGGCGTAGCGGATGGGGACAGTCTATACGGAAGAACCGCACAACTGGAATGAAATCCAGCCCTATGTACGGACAGACAGGGGAGAGTTCGCGAAGGAGGTCCTGGCAGGTCGAAAGTGCTTTTTCTATGACACCTGTTCTTTCAGGAGGCATGCGGGCATTGGGGAGACATATGTCAAAAGCTTGCTGAACTATATGAAAAGGCAGGAGACGATGGTGGTCATAACCAGGTGCGTCCTGATGGAGCTGGTATCCCAAAGGGGTATCCTGAACCAGGAATACATGGATTACTGCAGGTGGATGGAGGCATTCGGGATACCGGTATGCCTGATTTATGAGGAAGATATCTTCTCCGTGATGGAAATCTGCTATGGCACGAACGCCAGAATGAACAGCCTGCTTAGCTGGGCGGTGAGGATGCTGAAAAGCCCCGCCAGCACCATCACGAGAGTGCTGGAGGAGGACAGGAGCCTGCGGGATGAGGTGATAGGCGGGAAAAATGCAGACAGAGGAGGCCTCTACAGGGATTTTTTCGCAAAGATAAGAGGGAATAAGGAGCCACAGGACAATCTGGGGGAGGAGCTGCTGGCCGTCTGTCTGTACATCCTGTCCCAGCTTCCCGGGGAGGAGGACGGGAAATTCAGCATCATCACCGATGACAAAGGCGCGGCCCGCAGGATAGACGAGCTGTTTCGGAGGACGAACCGGGGCTTTGGAGGGAGCAGGATCATCCTGTTCAGCACGCCTAAGCTGGTGCAGATTCTGTATGAAGAGGGATTTATCAGGGATGAATGCGCTATCCGGGCCTGGCTGAGGGCCGGGACGGTGGGGAATATATCGGTTCTGGGGACACGGGTCTATGATTTGAGGAGCAATGAGATATCCCTTGGCTGCCAGGAGCTTGCGGGACTCATTGTGGAGAGGGGGATTCACATCACATTCTGATGGAATGAAGGGCTTGCCCGTAAACGGCATCCCGGATTTCGGAAGAGCAATTGCGCAAATCCCCGTTCCATGCTATACTGAAACGCAGGGAAAGGCCCTACGGGAAAGAGAGGGAATGATAATGGCTGTAAACGAATCGGCAGAGAACTACCTGGAGACCATCCTGATATTGAGCAAAAAGCACCCTGTAGTCCGCTCCGTGGATATCGCAGAGGAGCTGAACTTCAAGAAGCCCAGCGTCAGCGTGGCCATGAAGAACCTGCGGGAAAAGGGGCATATCACCGTGGACAAGTCCGGATTTATCACGCTGACGTCTTCCGGCAGGGAGATAGCGGAGATAATCTACGAGCGCCATCAGTTGCTCTCGGCCTGGCTGATGCAATTGGGCGTGCCGGAGGAGACGGCGGTGGAGGACGCATGCAGGATTGAGCATGTCATCAGCAGGGAGAGCTTTCAGGCGATTAAGGCCCATGTGGGGAATGCGGTTTCTTAGCTAAAAAGGATGAAAAATGGAGGACAGATCATTGCACATTAGAAAAAAATCATGCTTAGGACTCGGATTGACAGGAATGCTTCTTTTGACCAGCTGTTCCATCGGAATCGGGAAGAAGGCCGTACTGACTTATGACGGATCTTTGGAACTGGAACTGGGGAAGACCAAGATAGCAGAGGTCGTGGAAGCGGGATTCACAGATAAATATTCTCATGATGGGAAAGCCCAGATTGACGGCAGCTCATGGGAGAATTTCTATGCCATGAAGGGCGACGTCACTTATGGAACCATGTATGCCGCCAATAAGGGCTCACAAAAAGTCGCTTTTGAAGATGGGAAGGTATTCCGTGTCGTGATTGATTATCAAGATCCGGACTATGCCACAGGGGAGATCCTGATAAACGGCGTGAATTATGAGGGATATACCAGAGACCAGATCAAGGAAGCCATGAACGGCGCGGAGATGACCTTGGACAGCGAGACTTATCTGGACTTTGAGGACGGCAAATTCGAGTATACGTTTCATTTTGAGGACGGCTCGGAGACTGTGTGCAGCATCAGCATAGATGACGGGACGGACTGGGAGTTGGTTATCAGATAAGGAGTTTTCTGAAAAATCATTGCCGTATCATTTTATACTGCTTAACGATTTCGCTTGCCGTGAAACCAGACTGCATAACGCTGACCGGTTCAATCGCATGATTACTTAAGCAGCATTCAGCGTTAAGCAGTATAGATAATAGACGAAAGGATGCCGAATCCCATGACGGGCGTGGACGAGCCTGAAATGGCCACGGTGAAAGAGAGGGAGATCAATCATGAAAACGTATCTGAGAGATTTTTTCGAGGAATTCTCGTATCCGGAGGAGGCACGGGCCGCCTTAGAGCAGGCCTATGACATAATTGCGGCAGACGCCGCATTGGAGAGCGGATTCCAGGCGCTCCTGCAATCCTACGCCAGCGACAAAAACATGGACTACGACCAGGCCTTCAAAAAGATGGCGGAGATATCCGCCGGAGCAGGCATCCATGAATACACGGGGAATTTCCTGATGCTGGCCTGTTTCTCAAAGACCCTGCGGGAGTATTACAGGCAGGAGGGGATAGACGTGCAGATCTGGCGCACCTCCATGTGCGACCTGAAATGGAAGCTGGACGAGTGCAGATGCGTATACGGCATCTGGGGCACCTTTGTGCCGGGATGGTACGGGGGATTCTTCAACATGACCCGCTTCGGCTTCCAGAAGCTGCAGTTCGAAATCGTACCCTTCCGCTACCATTACGAGAAGGACGGCATCGTGCTGAACCCGGAGAGCCCTGTCCTGAACACCCACATCCCCCGGACGGGAGAACGGCTTGACCCGGAGAGCGTGCGCAGATCCTATGAGCTGGGAGCCGCGTTCTTCAAAGAGAGATTCCAGATAGACCCCGTGGTCTTCGTATGCCACTCCTGGCTGCTGTTCCCCCGCAACAGGGAGGTGCTCTCGCCGGATTCCAACCTGTATTCCTTCATCTCCGGCTTCGACATCCTGGAGGTGGAGGAGGCTGACGATTATTCGGAGGTCTGGAGGCTGTTCGACGTAAACTACGAGGGTGACGTGGAGAAGCTGCCCCAGGACACCTCCTTCCGCCGGGCCTATGCGGACTGGATCCGGAAAGGGGAAAAGACAGGCTGCGCATACGGCGTGCATATGCTGTAGGCGGATTTTTGGGTACATATTCCGGATTTTGGATATTCCGGATTCTGGCCCGGGCGGCCATATACGGCGATATTTTTGACAGGACGGATATGGCTCCCGCCTCTGTCTGCCGGATTTACGGCGGATGGAGGCGGGATTTTTTTGTTTTCGATTTTCGGGAAAAATTTGAAAACAGTCATTGGCAACAGATTAAAGTTAGCATATGCTAACTAGGCGGAAAGTGAAAATCATTCTCAAATAGAGCTGCGGGAGCAGGGAAGGCCCGGGCTGCATGGGAAAGGAAGGTGGAAGCATGCCATTGTCATTGATTCCCGCAGGGGAGCGCAATGTGATCAAAAAGGTGGGCGGCAGGGAGGAGACCAGGAGATTCCTGGAAAACTTGGGCTTTGCAGAAGACATGGCAATCAGGATTGCGCTGGCAGGGAACCCGAATTGCGGCAAGGCCACATTAGTCAATGCCCTCACTGGTTCCGACCAGTTCGTGGGGAACTGGCCGGGGGGACGGTGGAGAAGAAGGAGGGGCGGCTGAAAAAGTCCTACGCTTCGGGAAGAGCCGAAGAAATCATCATATGAGTGGCTGACAGTGCTGGTAAATACAGGAATTCTGGGAGTTATAGGATATGTCGGCATGATGGCAGGCGGTATCAGGAGTTTTTTGGGTGAGAGAAAAAGAATGCTTATGTATGTGCCTGTGGGTTTTGTCTGCTGGCGTATACGGTAAATAACTTTTTCAGTTTCCAACAGGCGATGAGTACGCCTACGATTTTTGCGCTGTTTGGGATGGGCAGGGCATTCCAGCGTAACTTAGCTGGAGGCGCTGAAAGGCCCGACAAAAGGAAAATAAAGTGAATACAAGGACAAATAAAAGATGCGGAAGCCGGGAAAAGGACTTCCGCATTTTTTGGTAATCCGGCTGCGCGGAAGTCCCTTTTATAGCGTTCAGTGTCAGACAGATTCTGTATTTCAAAAAGAAACAAAAATAAGGGGTGGTAGAAAAGCGAAAACTGGAGTAAAATAGAAAAGAATGTTTCAAAATATTGGATAACGGAGGGCACCATGAGACTGTTGAATCTGTTAGAGGGGATAAGCTGGGAATGCCTCCAGGGGAAGCGTTCCATGGAAGAAAAGCATTCCATGGACAAAGAAGTGTCGGCGGTGGTCTATGATTCCAGGAAGATCGTGGAAGGCTGCCTTTTCATCTGCATAGAGGGCGTCAACTTCGACGGCCACGCCTTTGCGGCCGAGGCCGCGGAGAAAGGGGCTGCGGCCCTGCTGGTCTCCAAGCCCGTGGAGGGCCTGGAAGATAAAGACATCTCCGTAATCAAAGTGGAAGATACCAGATACGCCATGGCCTTCGTCTCCGCGGCCTGGTTCGGCCACCCCGCAAAAAAGTTGAAGACGATAGGCATCACGGGCACCAAGGGCAAAACCACCACCACCTACCTGGTGAAGTCCATCCTGGAGAACGCAGGGCTGAAGGTGGGGCTCATAGGCACCATAGAGACCGTCATCGGGGACGTACACATCCATGCCGAGAACACCACCCCGGAATCCTACATTTTACAGGAGGACTTTGCCAAAATGGCGGAGACCGGGCTGGACGCGGTGGTGATGGAGGTGTCCTCCCAGGCCCTGAAGCTCCACCGGACCCAGGGCTTTGTATTCGATTACGGCATCTTCACCAACCTGGAGCCGGATCACATCGCGCCGGGAGAGCATGAGAGCTTTGAGGAGTACATGGAATGCAAGGGGCGGCTGTTCAGGCAATGCCGGATCGGCATCGTCAATGGCGACGACGGCCATGCAGGCGACATTGTGGAGGGCCGCACCTGTGAACTGGAGACCTATGGCACCGGAAAGGATGCCATGCTGCGGGCGGAGAACCTGGAGTTGGTGCACGTCCCGGGAGAGCTGGGGGTGAACTTCCATGTGGCGGGCCTGATGGATTTCGACGCCCATGTGCCCGCGCCCGGACGGTTCAGCGTATACAACGCCCTGTGCGCCATCGCCATCTGCCGCCATTTCCAGGTGGGCATAGAAGATATCCAAAACGCCCTGCGGACGGCCAGGGTGAAGGGCCGCATCGAGCGGGTGAAGATTTCCGACAGATTCACGCTGCTGATAGATTATGCCCACAACGCCATGGCCCTGGAGAGCCTGCTGTCCACGTTGAAGGAGTATGAGCCCAGGCGGCTGGTGTGCCTGTTCGGCTGCGGCGGCAACCGCTCCAGGCAGCGGCGGTACGAGATGGGGGAGGTCAGCGGGCGGCTGGCGGACTTCACGGTAATCACCTCCGACAATCCGCGCTTCGAGGAGCCCCAGGATATCATTGAGGACATCAAGACCGGAATCGGGAAGACAGAGGGGCGTTACGTGGAGATCTGCGACAGGAGAGAGGCCATCGCCTATGCAATCTCCCATGCGGAAGAAGGGGATCTGATCGTCCTGGCGGGAAAAGGGCATGAGGACTATCAGGAGATCAGGGGGGTGAAATACCCCATGGACGAGCGGGTCATCATAGAGGAGCTGCTGGCCGGAGGGCTGGAGCATATCTGATCTTACGTGGGTCGATTCCTTCGCAGCCGGGCTGCGGGGAGTTTCAGTATCATGAGGGCATGGGATGAAGAGAGCCAAACTGATCCGGCTTGTTTGTGACATATGGATTGTCGTTTTTGTTCTTGGATTTATCCTGGCATTGTCCTGGTATCTGGGCGGTTCTTTTGAGACAGCCCCGACAGAAGAGCAGCAGGAAAAAGCGCGGATAGGAGCCGCGGCGCTGACGGCAGTGGCGGGCGCGCTCTGTACGGTGGGCATTGCGGTCAGGATAAAGCTGGGACAAAGGGGAGCGAGATGGAAGAGAAAAAAGAATACTATGCAGATGTCATCGTAGACATCTCCCACGAGAAGCTGGACAGGCCCTTCCAATACCGCGTCCCCGACAGGCTCCGGGACAGGCTGGAGACAGGGGCCTGCGTGACGGTTCCCTTCGGAAACGGAAATAAGCTCCTAAAGGCCTATGTGGTGGGCATAGGGCAGGTCTGCAAATATGACCCCGCTAAAATGAAGGAGATCCGCGGCATCGTCCAGGGCGGCACAGGCGCGGAGGACAAAATGATCGCCCTGGCCGCATGGATTCGGAAGAACTACGGCTCCACCATGATACAGGCCCTGAAGGTGGTGCTCCCCGCCAGGCGCTCCGTGAAGCGGCTGGAGCACAGGACGCTGCAGCGGGCATTGGGCAGGGAGGAGATCGTCTCCTTGCTCGGGGAAAGCAGGCGAAAAAAGCAGGTGGCCAAGGAACGCCTCCTCCGGGAGCTGGTGGAACAGGAGTCCATCCCCTACGAATGGGTCACGGGAAAGCTGGGGGTGTCCGCCCAGACCGTGAAGAGCCTGGAGCGGGCGGGGGCCGTCCGGGTCATCAGCACCGAAACCTTCCGCAATCCCGTCAGCCTGGCCGCCACCCGGGAGCAGAAAAAGCTTCTGAGCGACGCCCAGCGGCGGATCGTGGAGGAAGTGATGGGCGACTTCGAAAGCGGCCGCCCCGACACCTACCTGCTCCACGGCATCACCGGAAGCGGCAAGACGGAGGTCTATATGCAGCTGGTCTCCGAGATGGTGGAGCGGGGCAGGCAGGCCATCGTGCTGATACCGGAGATCGCCCTGACCTACCAGACATTGCTGCGCTTCTACAACAGATTCGGCGACAGGGTCAGCATCCTGAATTCCAACCTGTCCCCCGGAGAAAAATACGATCAGTGCGAACGGGCCAGGAACGGGGAGATCGACGTGATCATCGGACCCCGTTCCGCGCTGTTCGTGCCCTTCCGGAACATCGGCCTGATCATCATGGACGAGGAGCACGAGGGCAGCTACAAGAGCGAGGCCTCCCCCAAATACCACGCCAGGGAGACGGCCATCCAGGTGGCCAGGCTCCACGGGGCCAGCGTGCTCCTAGGCTCCGCCACGCCCTCCCTGGAGTCCTACTACCGGGCCGAGACCGGGGAATACAAGCTTTTCACCCTGAAAGAGCGCCTGACAGGGGGACAGCTCCCGAAAGTCCACACCATAGACCTGCGCAGGGAGCTGAAGGAGGGCAACCGCTCCATCTTCAGCCGCAAGCTCCAGGAGCTTTTGGCGGACAGGCTCTCGAAACAGGAGCAGAGCATCCTGTTCCTGAACCGGCGGGGCTACGCGGGCTTCGTGTCCTGCAGGTCCTGCGGCCATGTGATGAAATGCCCCCACTGCGATGTGTCCCTGTCGGAGCACAGCGGGGGGCGGGGTGGGCAGGGGACATTGATGTGCCATTACTGCGGCTATCAGGAGCCGAAACCGAAGGTCTGCCCCAAATGCGGCTCTCCCTACATCAGCGGCTTCAAGGCGGGCACCCAGCAGATAGAGGAAAAGCTGAAAGAGATGTTCCCCGGGGTGCGCACCCTGCGCATGGACGGGGACACCACCCGGACGAAGGACAGCTATGAGCGGATCCTGTCCGCTTTCATGGGGGGCGAGGCGGATGTGCTGATCGGCACACAGATGATCGTGAAGGGCCATGATTTCCCCAGGGTGACGCTGGTGGGGGTGCTGGCGGCAGACCTGTCCTTAAGCGTGGGGGACTATCGGGCCGGGGAGAAGACCTTCCAGCTGCTGACCCAGGCGGTGGGCCGTGCGGGGCGGGGAGAGCTTGCCGGGGAGGCGGTGATCCAGACCTACCAGCCGGACCATTACGCCGTAATCCATGCGGCGGCCCAGAACTACGGGGGCTTTTATAAGGAAGAGATCATCTACCGGGAGATGATGGGATATCCCCCTGCGGCCCATATGCTGGCGGTACAGATATTCGCCAGGGTCCAGGATCGGGGACAAGCACTGGCAGACAGCCTAGCGTCCGTGACAAGACGCAATTTCGCCAATCTGTCAGGGCCGGACGCCGGAGGGAGCCCTTCGGGAGCCTGCGGGGAGAGGCAGGGGCTGCAGATCGTCGGCCCTGCGCCCGCGTCCATCGGCAGAATTAATGATATTTTTAGATTTGTCTTCTATGTGAAATGCGCAAAATATGATAAACTGGTACAGATAAAGGATTTGCTGGAAGAGGAAATGCAAAAACGCCAGTCCGCGGATGAACTGGTGCAATTTGATTTCAATCCCATGAATACAATGTAAAGGAACAATCGGAGGGGACAGTGAAATGGCAATCAGGAACATACGGGAGATGGGAGAAGAGGTTCTCTCAAAGAAATGCAAGCTGGTGACGGAGATGACGCCCCGCACCAAGGAACTCATCGAGGATATGCTGGACACCATGTATGAATCCAACGGCGTGGGTCTGGCGGCGCCTCAGGTGGGGGTGCTGAAGCGCATCGTGGTGATAGATGTCACAGGGGAGGATCCTTACATCTTCATCAACCCCAGGATTGTGGAGAGCAGCGGCGAGCAGACGGGGATGGAGGCCTGCTTAAGCGTGCCGGGCAAGACGGGACAGGTCACCAGGCCCAATTATGTCAAGGCCGTGGCCCTGGACGTGAACATGCGGGAGTTCGAGGTGGAGGGAACGGAGCTCCTGGCCCGGGCCATCTGCCATGAGCTGGATCACCTGGAGGGGCATCTGTACGTGGAGAAGGTGGAAGGGCCGCTCCAGGATGCGGTGGAAGAGGACGACGAGGAGTAAAGCGTGGGAGGAAGTTCCAGGCCTGCAGGGTACAAGGGCTGGCGGAGGAACGGATTCGCCCTGCTTAGGCCCTCGCGGGGAAGAAGGTCCGGAGGGAGAGCGCTTTTGCGGGTTGCCGGAGACAGGAAGGCTGACAGGAGGTGCCGGGATGAAGATTGTTTTTATGGGGACGCCGGATTACGCGGCGGTGGCTTTAAGGGCCCTGATCGGGGCGGGGCATGAAGTGACGGCGGTGGTGACCCAGCCGGATAAGCCAAAAGGGCGGAGCAAGGAGCTGGTGCCATCGCCGGTGAAGGCCTGCGCCCTGGAGAATGGCATTCCGGTGCTGCAGCCCAGGCGCATCAAGCGGCGGGAGGCCATAGAGGAACTTCGCGGATATCCGGCTGATGTGTATGTCGTGGCGGCTTTCGGGCAGATTCTCTCCCAGGAGATCCTGGACATCCCGCCTTACGGCAGCCTGAACATCCATGCCTCCCTGCTTCCCAGATACAGAGGGGCCTCCCCCATCCAGCATGTCATCATGGACGGGGAGGAGCGGACGGGCATCACCATCATGCAGATGGACGCGGGGATAGACACGGGGGATATCCTTTATCAGCGGGAGATCGGGATTTCTCCCAAGGACAATTATGAGACCCTCCACGACAAGCTGGCCCTGCTTGGGGGCCAGGCCATCGTGGAGGCCTTAGGGCTTCTGGAACAGGGGAAACTGGAGCCTGTAAAGCAGGACGATGCCTTGAGCTGCTATGCGCCGCTGATCGGGAAGGAGATGGGAGAGATCGACTTTTCCGGAGAGGCCCTGGCCATAGACCGCCATATCCGGGGCATGACCCCCTGGCCCAGCGCCTATACCGGCTATCAGGGAAAGCAGCTGAAGATATGGCGGGCGGAGCCTGTAGAGGCGGAGGATGTCCATGGCCATGTCCCCGGCGAGATCATACGGACGGAGAAGGACTGCGTGACCGTGGCCACGGGACAGGGGGTGCTGCGGATTTATGAGCTGCAGCTTGCGGGGAAGAAGCGGATGTTGGCCCATGACTTTCTGCTTGGCGTGAAGATGAAACCCGGGGAAATATTGGGATAGCGTAAAAAAATGTGCGGAAGGATGCATGGACGGATCCGGGCCGCTCTGTGAGGGCATTCTTCCGGAATTGGTTGTTGTATGTGCCGCCATGGCAGTAGGGCGGGAAAGGAGCGTTACGGTATGTTTATTTGGGACTCTACGTATCTTTTGGTGATCATCGGCATGCTGTTGTGCATGGGGGCCAGCGCCATGGTGAACAGCGCCATGAACAGGTACAGCAAGGTGCGCAATGCCAGGGGCATGACGGGGGCGGAGGCGGCCCGGCAGATCTTGAACAACGAGGGGCTGTACAATGTGCAGATTGAGTGCCTGCCCTCGGACAGCGGAGACCATTACGATCCCCGCACCAACACCGTGCGGCTGTCCGCCGGCAACTACAATCACGCCTCCGTGACCGCGGTGGGGGTGGCGGCCCATGAGTGCGGCCATGCCATCCAGCACGCCAAGGGCTATGTGCCGATCAATATCAGGTCCGCTCTGGTGCCTGTGGTGAATATCGCGAGCCATCTGGGGATGCCGCTGATCTTCCTGGGCGTGATTCTGAGCTGGAACCAGACATTGATCCAGATCGGCATCTGGGCTTTCGCCACGGCGGTGCTGTTCCAGCTGGTGACCCTGCCGGTGGAGTTCAACGCCTCCGCCAGGGCGGTGGCGAAGGTGGAGCAGTACGGGCTTTTGACCACCGAGGAGACCAAGGGCTGCAGGAAGGTGCTCACCGCGGCGGCCATGACCTATGTGGCGGCCACGGCTTCCGCCGGATTGCAGCTTCTGCGTTTGGTGCTGCTGTTCGGGGGCAATAATAGAAGGAGAGACTGACAGTGGGCGTAAATACGCGGGAGATTGTGCTGGATATGCTGCTGGCCCTGGAGCGGGAGGAGGACTATTCCCACAGGCTGATCAAGGCAGTGTTGGACAAATATGATTACCTGGAGGGCCGGGAGAAGGCTTTCATCAAGCGGGTCACGGAGGGGACGCTGGAGCGGGGGCTGGAGCTGGATCATTATCTGAACCATTTCTCCAGCCTGCCCGTGGGCAAGATGCGTCCCCTGATCCGCTGCCTGATGCGCATGAGCGCCTACCAGCTTCTCTATATGGATGCCGTGCCGGACAGCGCCGTGTGCGACGAGGCCTGCAAGCTGGCCGCCAAGCGGGGCTTTGGGCGGCTGAAGGGCTTCGTCAACGGGGTGCTGCGCACCATTTCCAGGAACAAGGAAAACCTCCCCCTGCCGGACGAAAGGAAGTCCCCCATCCTGCATGATTCCGTCAGGTATTCCATGCCGGAGTGGCTGGTGGAGCTGTGGCGGCAGGAGTACGGCCCGGAGACCGCAAGGACGATCCTCCGGGGGCTGATGGCCATACGCCCGGTGTCCCTGCGCTTCCGGCTTGACACGTCGGAGGAGGAGCGGGAGAGGCTCTGCGGCCTGATGCGGGAGCAGGGCATGAGGGTGGAGCGCAGCCCTTACCTGCCCTATGTGTACCTGGTGGAGCATGCGGAGGGGACGGAAGCGCTGCCGGGATTCCGTGAAGGGATGTGCACTATACAGGATGTGAGCTCCGCGCTGGCAGTGGAGGCGGCGGGAATCGGCCAGGGGGACTTCGTCATCGATGTCTGCGCCGCGCCGGGGGGAAAGAGCATATTGGCATCCGAGAAAGCGGTTCATGGCAGGGTGCTGGCCAGAGACCTGTCCGGGGAGAAGCTGGAGCGGATAACGGAGAATGTCAGCCGCATGAAGGCCGGGAACGTGGAGGCGCAGGTTTTCGACGCCACATCCACGGACCAGGCGCTTCTGGGGAAGGCCGATGTGGTATTGTTGGACGTGCCCTGCTCCGGGCTGGGGGTCATGGGCAAGAAGCGGGACATCAAATACCGGGTAAAGCCGGAGGGAATGGAGAGCCTGCAGACGCTACAGAGGCAGATCGTAACGGCCAGAGCCGGGGACGGGAAGCCTGGCGGGACGCTTGTGTACAGTACCTGTACCATCCACAGCGGCGAGAACCAGGACATGGTGCGGTTCATCGCCAGGGAGTTAGGCTTTGAACCGGTATCCCTGGAGGGCGCGCTTCCGGAGAGCGTCCTTGGGGGGAAGCGGCAGATAGCGGCACAGATGGAAGAGAGCGGCATAGCGCCCGCAGTGGCCCTGACGGAGGCGGAGGAGGCGGCATGCATACAGTTGCTGCCGGGCTTTGCGGAGGCGGACGGCTTCTTTATAGCCAGGTTCCGCAGAAAGCCGGAGGCCGGACAGCCGTGAAGGCCCGCAATCCGTACAGGAGGAATATCCGCTCGGAGCGGCCCAGGGACCCAGGAAACAGTTTCGGTTTTCAGAAAAGAAAAAGGACAAAAGAATGGATAAAGGAATCAGTAAAAGAATCGATATCAAATCGCTGACATTGCCTGAGCTTACGGCAGAGATGACCTCCATGGGGGAGAAGGCCTTCCGGGCCAGGCAGCTGTACGAGTGGATGCATGTGAAGCTGGCCAGGGACTTCGAGGGCATGACCAACCTGTCCAAGGCCCTGCGGGAGGAGTGCAGACAGCGCTTCACCTACACGGCCCTGCAGACAGTGCGGGTGCTGGAGTCCAAAATCGACGGCACGAAGAAATTCCTGTTCGAGCTGTCGGACGGGAACCTGGTGGAGAGCGTCTGGATGCGGTATAAGCACGGCAACAGCGTCTGCATCTCCTCCCAGGTGGGCTGCAGGATGGGCTGCGCTTTCTGCGCTTCGGGCATAGAGGGCCTGGAGCGCAACCTCACTCCCGGGGAGATGCTGGACCAGGTCTACGCCATCACGCTGGCCACGGGAGAGCGGGTGAGCAACGTGGTGGTCATGGGCACGGGGGAGCCTTTGGACAATTACAATAATTTATTGACGTTCATCCGGATGCTCACGGATGAGGACGGGCTCCACATCAGCCAGAGGAACGTGACGGTGTCCACCTGCGGCCTGGTGCCCCAGATGAAGCTCCTGGCCCGGGAGAAGCTGCAGATCACACTGGCATTGTCCCTCCATGCCACCACGGACGAGAAGCGGCAGACATTGATGCCCGTGGCGAAGCGGTATTCCATCGAAGAGCTCATGGAGGCCTGCGCCTACTATTTTCAGGAGACAGGCAGGCGGATTACCCTGGAGTACAGCCTGGTCAGGGGCGTGAACGATTCGGAGCGGGACGCGGAGCGGCTCTGCCGCCTTGCGAGGCCCCTGCGCTGCCATATCAACCTGATTCCGATGAATCCTGTGAAGGAGCGGGAGTTCTCCCGGCCGGATGCCGACAGGATCAGGGCGTTTCAAAATATACTTGAAAAAAATAAAATTAATGGTAGTATAAGAAGGGAAATGGGCCGGGACATTGAGGGGGCCTGCGGGCAATTGCGCCGCAGACATATGTCCAGGCTTTAGACGGTATACCCGGCAGGGCGGGGAGAGAAGCGCCCCTGCCGGGAGAATGGGATATTGGAGGAAATAAGGCGTGCTAAAGACATTTTCCGTTACGAATATCGGCAGAAAGAGGAAAATGAATCAGGATTACGTGTATTCGTCAGAGCAGTCGGTGGGACATCTGCCCAATCTGTTCCTGGTGGCGGACGGCATGGGGGGACACAACGCGGGGGAATACGCGTCCAAGGTCACGGTGGAGACGATCGTGGAATGCGTGGCGGATTCCGCCCAGACGGATGCGCTGCGCTGTTTTGACGAGGCGATTCAGGCGGCCAATGCGCGGATTCGCAGACTGGCGGCGGCATCCTATCTGCTTGCGGGCATGGGGACCACGGTGGTGGCGGCAAGCTGTGAGGGGAACCGCCTGTCCGTGGCCAATGTGGGGGACAGCAGGCTGTATGTGGTGAGCCCCCAGGGAATCAGGCAGATCACCAGGGACCACTCCTGGGTGGAGGAGATGGTGCTGCGGGGCGGCATCGGCAGGGAGGAGGCCAGGAACCATCCTGACAAGAATATCATTACGAGAGCGGTAGGCGCGGAGGATACGGTGAAAGCGGACTTTTTTTCCGTGCGCCTGGAAGAGGGGGACATGGTGCTGATGTGCACCGACGGGCTGACCAATATGCTGGAGGACAGAGAGATACGGATGATCATGAACGGGGCCCGGGACATTGTGGAAAAGGCACAGGAGCTGGTGGAGGCCGCCAATGAGAACGGCGGCAAGGACAACATCAGCGTTATTTTGATTGAACCTTCCCTGCGCGATTGAATGGAAGAGAGGCATTCCTTGCATAGATTGGAGAACGTATATGGTTAAGATTGGAATGATGATAGGCGACAGGTACGAGGTGCTGGAGAAGATCGGCACCGGCGGCATGTCGGATGTATATAAAGCAAAATGCCATAAGCTGAACCGCTTCGTGGCGGTCAAGGTGCTGAAGCAGGAATTCAGTGAGAACGCAAATTTTGTATCGAAATTCCGGACAGAGGCCCAGGCCGCCGCCGGGCTGATGCATCCCAATATCGTGAACGTGTACGATGTGGGCGAGGAGAATGGCATCTATTATATCGTCATGGAGCTTGTGGAGGGCATCACCCTCAAGAAATATATCGAGAAAAAGGCCAGGCTGTCCTTCAAGGAGGCGGTGAGCATCGCCATACAGGTCAGCATGGGAATCGAGGCTGCCCACAACAATCATATCATCCACAGGGACATCAAGCCCCAGAACATCATCATTTCCAAGGACGGAAAGGTAAAGGTGACGGATTTCGGCATCGCCAAGGCCGCCACCAGCAACACCATCACCTCCAATGTGATGGGCTCCGTCCACTATACGTCGCCTGAGCAGGCCAGAGGCGGCTACAGCGATGAGAAGAGCGACATCTACTCCTTAGGGATTACCATATTCGAAATGCTCACCGGCCGCGTGCCTTTCAACGGGGAGACCACGGTGGCCATCGCCATCAAGCATATCCAGGAGGAGCTGCCATCGCCCAAGGAATTCATTCCGGAGATTCCCACCAGCGTGGAGGGCATCGTGATGAAATGCTGCCAGAAATCTCCGGATCGCAGATACCAGAGCATGCCGGAGCTGATCGCGGACCTGAAGCAGTCGCTGATGAACCCGGAGGAGGTCATCGTGCCGAATGACCCGGACATGGAGGCCGGCACCCGGCCGATCACGGACAGCGAGCGGGCCCAGATTAAACGGCGCACGGCCTATCACGACCGCTATGAGTATGAAGAGCGGGAGGAGCCCATGCGCCTGCGGACAGAGGCGGAACCCGTATATGAGTATGAGGAGGAGCCGGAGGACGAGGACGACTATGACTACAACCCCAAGATGGAGAAGGTGACTACCTTCCTGGCGCTGCTGGCAGGCGTGGTCATCTGCGTGATCGTGGTGGTCCTGGCCCTGAAGGTCTTCGGAGAGCGGGATGACGGAAAAGAGCCTGAAAAGCCGATCATCGCATCGGAAGAGGAGGAGAGCCCTACGCCGTCCCCCGGGAAGAAGTACGTGAAGATGCCCGAGGTGAGGAACCGGAGCGTGGAAGACGTGAGGAACGAGCTGAAGGGGCTGGAACTGGAATCCGAGGTGGAGTATGAGGAATCGGACGATGTGGAGATGGGGAAGGTGATCAGCGCGGATGTGGAGGCCGGTACAGAAATCGAGGCCGGGACCACGGTCAAGCTGGTAGCCAGCGCCGGCGCACAGGGGGTGGAGGTGCCCTCGGTGACAGGCGGTTCCTATGAGGACGCCAAGCTGAAGCTGGCGGCGGAGGGATTCACCGTGACGAGAGAGGAGGCATTCTCCAATGAGGTGGACGAGGGGCTGATCATCTCCCAGGTGCCCGCCGCCCAGACCAAGGTGGCGAAGGGGTCGAATGTCACTGTCATCGTCAGCCAGGGCAAGGAGAAAATCCGCGTGCCTGACCTGATAGGCCGTTTGGAGGCGGAAGGCAGGGCGGAGGCCCAGGAGGCCGGGCTTGAGATCGGGAATGTAATCTATGAGAGCAGCAATGAGGTGGGCGGAGGAGAGATATTCTACCAGAGCTATTCCAAGGGATCCTACGTGGAGCCGGGGACGGCCCTGGACATCAAGGTGAGCTCCGGGCCCAAGGCCGCCACCTATAAATGCAATGCCAGCATCCTGGCCCCCTCCGTGGAGGAAGCGCCGGACTATGTGGCGGGGACGGAGGTCGCCATCACGCTGGTGACGGATGACGGCAATGTGCTTTTGGAGACAAAGACGGCCAGCTTCCCCCAGGCGGCGAACTATTACGGGCTGACCGCTTCGGGAGGCACTATCACCATGACCTATACCGTGACCATAGAGGGGGCGACCACCACGGATCCTGAGACGGGCGAGACCATTCAGGAGCCCGGCACCACAGAGGAGAGGAGCTTTACCAGAAGAATCGAGTTTGTCGAGGAGTAGCGGGGGGCTGGCTTTGAGGGGAAGAATCATCAAGGGAATCGCGGGATTCTACTATGTGCACTGCGGCGACAGGATATATGAGTGCAAGGCGAAAGGGGTGTTCCGCAAGGACAACCGCAAGCCGCTGGTGGGAGACTGGGTGGAGATGGACGTGCTGGACGAAGGGGAAGCGCTTGGGAACATCAGCGCGCTGCTGCCCAGGGACAGCGAGCTGATACGGCCCGCCGTGGCCAATGTGGATCAGGCCCTGGTAATCTTCGCCATCGCAAAGCCCCGGCCCAACTTCAACCTCCTGGACCGCTTCCTGGTCATGATGGGACAGCAGGGAATCCGCAGCATCGTCTGCTTCAACAAGCTGGACATGGACCAGGAGGGGCTTGGGAGGGAGTACCGGGAGCTCTACGGCGGCTGCGGCTACCGGACGCTGACAGTCAGCGCCAGGCTGGGCTGCGGCATCGAAGCGCTCAAGGAGATGCTGGCAGGGCATACCACGGCGGTGGCCGGGCCCAGCGGGGTGGGGAAATCCTCCATCATCAACTGCCTACAGTCCGGCACTGTCATGGAGACAGGAGAGATCAGCGCGAAGATAGAGCGGGGAAAGCATACCACCAGGCATTCCGAGCTGATCGCCATCGGGGAGGGCTCCTATATCCTGGACACGCCCGGCTTCAGCTCCCTGGGGCTCTTCGACCTGGAGAAGGAGCGGCTGGCAGGCTTCTACCCGGAATTCGCGGCTCATGAGAGATACTGCCGCTTCGGCGGCTGTGCCCATATCGGGGAGAAGGACTGCGGGGTGAAGTCCGCGGTGGAAGAAGGGGCCGTCAGTAGGATGCGGTACGAGAATTACCGTCTTCTGTATGAGGAGCTGAAGGGCATGGAGAGGAAAAAGGTGAAGCGCCTGTGAAAGCAATCGGGCTTCTTGCGAAGGATAAACTGATGACCAACCCATGTACCGCACAGTCAGACATCCTGCTGTGTAACGGATGTTCTACCTGTGAGAATGTATGTCCGTACGGTGCGATCACTTATGAAGACAAAGAGGTCAACGACCATGGAATCCGCGAGACACGCCGTGTGGCAGTGGTAAATAACGCACTCTGCCAGGGCTGCGGCGCTTGTACCGTTGCATGTCCGTCAGGAGCCATGGATCTGCAGGGCTTCTCCAATAGACAGATCTTAGCGGAGGTGGATGCAATATGCCGTTAGAAAATAAAGAATTCAAACCGAAGATTGTAGCGTTCTGCTGTAACTGGTGCAGTTATGCAGGAGCTGACCTGGCAGGAAGCAGCCGTCTGTCCTATCCTGCTGACGTAAAGATCATCCGCGTTCCCTGTTCCTGCCGTGTGAATCCGATGTTCATCTTAAGGGCATTTGAGAAAGGCGCGGACGGAGTGATCATGTGCGGATGCCACCCGGGAGACTGCCACTATAGCACCGGAAATTACTACGCAAGGAGGCGTATGACGCTTCTGTTCTCCATGCTTGATTACATCGGCGTGGAAAACGGGCGTACCCGCGTGGAGTGGGTGTCTGCGGCAGAGGGCGTGAAGTTCTCCGACACGATGAACAGTTTTGTGGAGAAAATCTATTCTCTCGGTGAAAACGTAAGATTGGGGGATTTGAGATGCAAGAGCTAATAAATCGTGCAAAAGAGCTGCTGGCAGACGGGACTGTGGCACGGGTTCTCGGCTGGAAGGCCGGAGACTTGCCTTATAATCCGGAACCGGCTTACTTCGAGACGGAAGAAGAGTTAAAAGATTTTGTTTATAATGGTTTCTGCGGGGCGAATTTGAGCAAATATATGATTGAGGCTTCCAAACTTGACGGGAAGACTATGGTCTGTTTAAAGCCATGCGATACATATAGCTTTAACCAGTTAATCAAAGAACACCGGGTAGACAGGGACAAGGCGTACATCGTCGGTGTAGGGTGCAAAGGCAAACTGGATATTGAGAGAATCAAGAAGCAGGGAATCAAAGGAATTGAGAGCATCGAAGGCGCAGAGATTACGGACGAGGCAGAAAGCTTAAAAATTCAGACCATTTACGGGGAAAAGACCCTTGCGTACGCAGACGCCATGTTAGAGAGATGCCATGTCTGCAAAGGCAAAGACCATATGATTTTTGACGAGCAGATCGGGGAATCCAAGGATACCAAGGATGCTGAGCGTTTCGATGAGGTAGCGAAGATCGAGGCCATGAGCCCGGAGGAGAAATTTGCATTTTTCCAGAGTGAATTAAGCAAATGTATCCGCTGCAATGCCTGCAGAAATGCCTGTCCGGCATGTAGCTGCCGTAAATGTGTATTTGACAGCAACAAGTTTGACAGCTCACAGAAAGCCAATGTTGACTCCTTTGAGGAGAAGATGTTCCACATCATCCGTGCGTTCCACGTGGCGGGAAGATGTACAGACTGCGGCGAGTGCAGCCGTGTATGTCCTCAGGGAATCCCGCTTCACCTGTTTAACCGCAAGTTTATCAAGGATATTGATGAATTATACGGCGAATATCAGGCAGGGGCAGATACTGAATCAACAGCGCCGCTTACCGACTATACGTTTGAGGACGCGGAGCCGAGTATT
>OFFE01000458.1_pt1 | contig 35032 bp, 33 predicted proteins | sample 1521371 | NCBI WGS metagenome assembly OFFE01 (sample SAMEA3504131, study PRJEB24116) | mouse gut metagenome | biome: mouse gut; feature: mouse-associated habitat; material: faeces | place: Denmark | collected 2011 | reverse complement strand
GTATACAACCGCTGATAAAAAATAAAAAAACTTACACATTTAACTTGACAAACCCGCCGATGCTGTAACACCCGCGCATCGGCTTTTGTCCTTGTTGTTAACATTCGTTATGCATGATCTTTGCTATATCAATATTGCGCTACTGCAGCTGTTTTGCAAGCGAGAAGATCTTCTCCAGGATTTCTTTGCAATCCTGCATATTCTGTACAGTCGTCTCTGACGTCTTGAGACCTTCCATACTGGAAGCCGCCACTTCCTCACTGGCTGCTGACAGCTGAGAAATATCATCAGAAATCGCATTGGTACTGTCTAAAATGCTGGCGATAATCACTTCACTGTTCTTCACCTGCTGCGTTAAATTCTGAACTTCCGAATCTACCTGCTCAAACGTTTCCTGTGTAGCCTGAATCAGTTCACTCTGTTTTGTCACCGAATCTACCGCACTGTCAACGCTCTTCTTCACGCTCTTTGTATCCAGAATCAATTCATTGATAATATTGGTAATATGGTTGGATGCCTCCTGTGTCTGCTCGGAAAGCTGGCGAATCTCCTCCGCCACAACCGCAAAGCCTCTTCCTGCCTCACCCGCACGGGCCGCCTCTATGGATGCGTTCAGAGCAAGCAGATTGGTCTGACTGGAAATCGCCATGATCGCACCTATAAAGTTCTTCACTTCTTCCACTTTCTCACTGAGCTGATTGCTGACCTCCACGGTCGCTCCACTGGCCGCTTCCACATTCATGGCCTGTCTGCGCAGATTCTCAACTACTTCCGAACCTTCCGTCACCATACTGCCCGCCCTGCCGGAAGAAGCGATCATCTCCTGCATACTCTCTTCCGCAGCATCCGTATTCGTGCGGATATCCACACACATATCGGCCTGCCTCTGAATAGACTGCGCCGTTGCATCCGTACTGTCTGCGATATTGCTCATCGCAAAATTACTGGTATCCACGCTGCTCTGCAGATCGTTCAGCTTACTCATTGCATCGTCAAAATTCTCAATAATGCTTCCCGCCACCTGCAGCATCTTCTTCTGTGCTTCTTCCTGTCTGGCCGCACCTTCCTCCACAGCACCTATATTCTCCTGATTAAATGCCGTCAACAGATTACAGATCGCTGTAGACGCATACGCCACCAGAAAAATGGTGAGCAATGCTGTAACGGAATCCGAAAGCTGTGACTTATCCAGCAAAAATATCCTGGTAGCATTGATCACGATAATAACAACATTTCCCACAAACACCAGTCTCTTGTTATAATACGCCAGCGCACCAATCAATACGGGAAAGGCATATGCATATGTACCAACACTTGTACCAAACAATACCACCACTACATAAGCCACCGACGCACAGATAATGATTCCCAATGAGCCTTTCTTTTCATCCTTCCACATAACATAGGATGCAACCGCACCAACCAGCATCAGAACGGGTATCCCCACCCGCAGATAGGTACCCAGATCCGCATCCAATGTAAACGTCCTTGCTCCCATTACCATCATGAAATACAATAGAATAACGACAATAACCCCCAGTACCGTCTTATTCGCTCTCCTGTATTGTGACTCTGTCATCATACTACCTCCTTGCCTCATATATACTTTATTTATATTTAGAATTTATGCAATTCCTAAATATTCTTAACCGCTGTCTGTCAGATACCTGACCGACATCTCTGTCTCCATCCCGAAGCGCTTTACGCTGAGGACGCGAACACAGATTTCGGATTCTGCTCTGCGATCAATAAAATTTGTGACGCATCGGCACACTATTACAAGATTCCTGTATAAATCCTGCACTCTCCTATTGTACAATAACATGCCCCTTAAGTGCAAGTGTAAATCTCTGGACTGAGCTGTTACTGTTATTTCCTTAATTCCTGCCGTTAAGAAAGATATGACGTAATACGATATATATAATGTAGGCCGGTCACATATCTTCCGACCGTCAGTAAACGGATTTACAGGTTATAGCTAAGGAGGGCACCCCCATGAACAAGGTAAATGGATTTGGCGCATATCAGAACAATTATTACGACAATGCCGTCAAAAACAGGAAACAACAGTCAAAGACAGAAAAAACCGGTCAATCCAGAACCGGAAGCACCCGGAAAGCCGACAGCAGTTCCGTACAGCTCAGCGACAGAGCCAAAGCACTCTTACAGGAACTGAAAAGAACCTATTCCAACATGGATTTTATGGTAGCAGACTACGAATCCGAGGAGGAGGCTGCCGCCTATCTTGCCCGTGGTACGAAAGACTACAGTGTCTTGATCGATCCGGAGGAGTTGGAACGCATGGCTTCCGACGACAGTGTAAAAGAACAGAATCTTACCCTTCTCGACGATGCTGTCGGAAAACTTGACGAAATGTCAGAACAACTGGGCGATCAGAAAGACGAAGTCGTGCGTCTGGGTATCAATATCGGCAGGAACGGAGAGGTTTCCTACTTTGCTGAACTGGAGAAAGCCGGAGAACGCCAAAAGGAATTCGTAGACAGAATCCGTGAAAACAAGAAAGAAGCCGCCAGGGCTGATTCCAAAACACACGGCAAATATGACTATGAGCACAGTAAACGCACCACCCTGTATGCATCCACCGCCGACGAATTGCTCGATAAGATCAAAAATATCGACTGGGATGCTGTCAAGGAGGAAACCACTGTTCCCACACCGGGCGGCCGCTTTGATCTCACAATCTAATCATTGGCGTCTGCCATGACCACTGGCTCAGAAGAAGTACAATTCTTCTTTCCGTTATTTAAAAAGACACGGTGTATCCATCTAAAGGGTCTGCACCGTGTCTTTTCTATTCGTAATCTATATGTTTCCTCTCGAAACTCTACAAGCCAGCCAGTTCTTTCCTTCTTAAGCCACCGAAAAAGTCATCAATGGACTTCACGATCTCACCCGGCTCCATACTCTTCAACAGATATCCCTCCGGCTTCAATGCCATGACAGCATCTTTCGTCTCCTGATCCTCTCTGCTGGTCAGGAATATAACCGGAATATCCGCAAAATCATGTTCACTGCGTATCATCTCCAGTACCTGTTTGCCGTCCACAATGGGCATCTCATAATCCAGCAGCACCAGATCCGGCCGGTTGGTCGCGATCGCCTTAATCGCCATAGCCGCCGAGTTGGCCAGACTGACCTGATACGATTCTTCCAGCCACCCTTTCACATTCCTGAGCATCGTACCGGAATCATCCACCACCAGAATCTTCTTCTTATTCTGCCTGCCGTGTTTCCGCTCATAATGGCTGATCGTAGCCACCACCTCGTTGACATTGATCGGACGCTGGAATCTCTGACGGATCAGGTTCTTCGAGATAATCTTCTCCACCGAATTCAGCTCATCCATATCCCCCACAATGAAAATGGGGATATCTCCTTCTGCCGCCTTATCTTTAATAAAGTTGAGCGCCTGCAGCTCTTCCAACATATTTTCATCTACATAGAGTACCATAACGGAAGGCGTTTCTTCTATCTTATTAATGGCATTAATGTCCGCCTTCACCATAGTCACTTCGTATTCAGCCTGCTCAAACCAGCTTTTCAATGATAATATCAGATAACTCTGAACCTCCGAGACAATTACCACATTCCCCATCTTTTACTCCATTCCGAAGCGTTTTACGCTGAGGACGCGGGCAGAATTTCAGATTCTGCTCTGCGATCAATAGAATTTGTGACGCTTCAACACAAATTCCTGGTTGAATAAATTGCTCATCAGAGAATTTATTCGACCTTATCCACTCCTAATCAAGCAACTGTATAGTACATACCGTAAATAACATTTACCACTTTTTACACGTATTTACATACATTTGAGTATAGCAAATTTTCCCTGCGATAGCAAGTCTAATTCTGCATCCTGATCTGCTCCGTCTCCACCGGCGTATACCGCACCAGCCCAGTTTCGTCCAGATTCTCCCGGTGCATATCCACCGCCGTGATCTGATGATTCCCGTAGGTCGTATAGTAATAGATCCCCCGGTCCGCATTGCAGCAGGAAGTAAAAAGAGTCACCTCATACTGCCCGTCCTCCAGCACACAGCACCCCCGCGGCTGATCCACCGACCCGAGGATATGGAAAAACTGGCTCACACTCTCCGCCTCCGTATCCCCTGAGACGGAATTCATCTTCACAAAAGCCGCCCTGACAAACCGCGACTGCGAGGACAGATCCCCCGGCAGCCCGATCGCACCCATCCCGCGGCTGTAAGTCTGCAGTTTCAGCTTGTCACAGAAATGATTGGTCGGCGGCTTGGGGGACAGGGCCATATAATTGTTCAGATAAAACATCTGCTCACCGAAAGGCGGATTGTTGGTCAGAATCCCCACCGGGTTTTCCTCCACTTTCAGCCCGGCGGCCATCGCCTCCACCGTGATCGCCTCTTCCCTGTCCGCGATCATCCAATGCAGCTGGGCCACCGGCAGTCTCTTATTAAACGGTTCGTCGGTAATATTGATCCGCTCAAGAAGCGCCCGCACTTCCTTCACCGAAGCACACTGCCCGAGAAGCCAGGGAATAAGCTCATACCCCGCCACATTATCCTTATTCTGCACCCAGCCGCCGTACTTTGCATTGCCTGTAAAATTCAGGCCGGCCATGCCGAGTCCCTTCTCGTTCACCGCGTCATAGTACAGCGGAAAGCCGTCCTCCACATGCGCCATACCGATGATCGCATAGTGATCTTCCATGATCCCCATGCTCCGAAACCGGAACGGGTATCTGCGGGGGGTCACCGCGATCTCGTCTCCGTAAGAGAAGTCATAGTCCAACGTCCGTCCGAAATAGAAGTCTTTCGTCCTGTAAGTTGCTGCCGTACACATACTGCTACCTCCGTCTGTCAAAATTTTGGGCTTGCCTTATTATATGACAGAACGCAGGAAATTTACTCCCTCCTGCGGAAATAATACCACGCTCCCGCCAGATCCGCCAGCACCCAGCCGATCGGCACGGACATCCAGATGCCGGTCACGCCCACCGCCTCGATCGACGACAGCGCGTAAGCAAGCACCACCCGCGTTCCCAGCGAGATTACCGTGAGAACCACCGAAATCCCCGGTTTATGCACGGCACGGTAATAACCGTAAAACAAAAACAACAGACCGATCCCGAAATAGAACGCCGCCTCGATATGCAGATAGCCCGCCCCGATGGCGATCGCCTCCGCACTCTCTTCCTTTAAAAACAAACCCATCAGGGGCTTTGCGAAACCCACCACCAGCGTTGAAATCAAAAAGCAGAAGACAAAAGCGCTCAGGACCGCATCCTTCATGCCCCTGCTGATCCGCTCCTTCTTGCCCGCTCCGTAATTCTGCGCCACATAGGTGGAAAAGGCATTGCCGAAATCCTGCACCGGCGCATAGGCGAAGGAATCGATCTTCACCGCCGCCGCGAAAGCCGCCATCACCACCGGACCGAAGCTGTTCACCAGCCCCTGCACCATCAGAATGCCGAAATTCATGATGGACTGCTGCAGACAGGTCAGCGAAGAAAGCCCCGCCAGCTCCTTTAAGATCTGCAGGTCAAAACAACGGTTCTGCCCGGAGACCCGCAGCTGCGGATATTTTCCAAGATAATACAGAACGATCCCGATTCCCGCCAGATACTGGGAGATGACGGTCGCTATGGCAGCGCCGCCCACGCCCCAGTGAAATCCCCGGATAAAGAGCAGATCCAGCACGATATTCGCCAGCGCCGAGACGCCCAGAAACAACAGCGGCACCACGGAATTGCCCACCGCCCGCAGCAGATTGGCCACGAAATTATACAAAAACACCGCCACGATCCCGGCAAAGATCCACACCAGATACTCCCGCATCAGCGCAGTCACTTCCACCGGCACCCGCAGAAAGATCAGAATGCCTCCCATTCCAAGATACACCGCCGCGTTCAGCACAAGCGCCACCAGCCCGATGGACAAAAATGCAATGTAGATTCCCTTTTCCAGCCTGTCCTGATCCCTGCTGCCAAACTGTATGGAGAAAAAGGCGCTGCTGCCCATGCACAGTCCGATGATGATAGATGTCAGGAACACCATCAGCGTATAGGCCGACCCTACCGCCGCCAGCGCATTCTCTCCCAGATACCGCCCCACGATCAGCGTATCCACCACATTATACAGCTGCTGCAGCAGATTCCCCACCATGATGGGGAATGCAAACCGAAGCAGCTTATGTACGATTTTTCCTTCTGTCAGATCATAGTTCATGATTCCTAAAATATCACTCTCTTTTCCGGATATTCCGTTTTAAATCCTCTAAATCTTATAAGTATTGTAATCTTATCATTTTTACAATCTTATAAATTTTTCAATCTTATCATTTTTACAATTTTATCATTTTTCAATCTTATCATCTTTCAATCTTATAGATCGTAATACATCTTAAATTCCGCCGGATTCGGGATCTGCTCCAGCTTCTTTAACTCGGCGCGTTTGCGCGCTACCCAGATATCGATCAGTCTCTGCGGGAAGACGCCGCCCTTTGTCAGATAGTCATGATCCGCCTCCAGCGCATCCAGCGCCTCTCCCAGTGAGCGGGGCAGGCCCTTGATCTTCTTCTGCTCTTCCTCCGACAGCTTATAGAGGTTAAAGTCATAAGGCCCCCAGCCGTTGGCTTCCGGATCGATCTGGTTCTCGATCCCGTCCAGACCCGCCATCAGGATGGCCGCGTAAGCATAGTAGGGATTGGCCGTGGCGTCAGGGTTTCGCAGCTCGAACCGTTTGGACTCCGGCGACTTGGCATAGGCCGGGATCCGGATCACCGCACTGCGGTTCGATGTCGCATAACCAACCGTCACCGGCGCTTCAAATCCCGGCACCAGACGCTTGAAGGAATTGGTGGAAGGATTGGTGAAGGCGCACAAAGACGCGATGTGCTTAAGCAGACCGCCGATAAAATAATGCGCCGTGCGGCTTAAGCCGGAATACCCTTCCGCGTCATAGAACAGCGGCTGGCCGTCCTTTAGCAGCAGCATATGCACGTGCAGTCCATTCCCCGCCTCCTGATAGATGGGCTTCGGCATGAAGGTGGCCGTCTTGCCCTCTCTCGCCGCCAGATTCTTGATAATATACTTGATGATCATGGTGTTATCCGCCATGGCAGGCATATCCGCCAGCTCCACCTCGATCTCCATCTGGCCCGGGCCGCCCACCTCATGGTGATGGTATTTCACACGGATGCCCCAGTCCTCCATCATCATGCACATGCGGCTTCTGAGATCATACCCCACATCCTGGGGCGCCGCCACATGATAGCCGCCCTTATAAGGCACTTCATAGCCGTTATTGCCGTGCCGGAAGGCATCCATGCTGCCGTTCCACTCCGCCTGCCTGGTGTTGATCTGGTAGCCGCACTGCTGGGGCGTCACCTCGAAACGGGCGCTGTCCAGCAGATAAAACTCGAATTCCGGCCCGATGATCATGCGGTCCGCGATGCCGCTCTCCTTCATATATTCCACCGCCCGCAGGCTCACATTCTTCGGATACTGGTCGAAGGGTTTGTTCTCTCCCTGCCCGATGGTGCACACATTACCGCACATGGTCAATGTGGGCACGATCGCAAACGGATCCACATATGCTGTGTCCGGATCCGGCAGAAATACCATATCACTTTTTTCCACCGGCGCATACCCGTAATTCGAGCCGTCGAACCCGATGCCGTATGTAAACGTGTCCTCGCCAAACCGTTCCACCGGAATGGTGATATGACGCCATCTTCCGTCGATATCCGTCATCTTGAAATCGATCATGCGGATATTCTGCTCCTCGCACAGCTGCCTGATTGCTTTACTCTTGTCCATAACCTCCTGCTCCTTTCGCAATAGTTCCCTGATTTTGCTTAAGTATAACACAGTTTTCATCCTTTTTGCACTATACTTCTTTACTGCCGCTCTTCTTTTTGCCATAATAAAGGTGGTGCAAACACGATACCGGACTGTCAGGCCGTCCGGCTATCTCCACCGACTCCACGAAAGGACTCACAACCATGCCCCCTTATAAGATCATGATCGTAGAAGACGATCCCCTCATCCGATCCCAGCTGCAGACACTTTTGAACGGAAACGGCTATGTGACGCTCACACCCGATCCGCTTGCCGACATTGCCGACGCTGTCAAAGACAGGCAGCCCCATCTGCTCCTGTTAGACATCAGGCTGCCCGGGGAGAGCGGCTTTTCCCTCTGCTCGAAGATCCGGACGTTCTCCGGCCTGCCGATCATCTTCGTCACAAGCTGCAACACGGATATGGATGAGTTAAACAGCATTCTCCTCGGCGGCGACGCCTTCATCACCAAGCCCTACAATACCGCGATCCTGCTGGCAAAGATCAATGTCCTGCTGAAACGCCACTATGCCTGCGGGCAGGAGGAATCCCTGACCTGGCAGGGGGCCGTGCTGCACCCGGAAAGCAGCCGGCTGGAATACCAGGGCAGACAGGCGGAGCTGACGAAAAACGAACTGAAGATCCTCGTCTTCCTTTTCCGGCACGCCGGCAGGATCTGTTCCCGCAGCGACCTGATCGATCATCTCTGGGACAACCAGCTCTATGTGGACGACAACGCCCTAAGCGTCAATATCAACCGGATCCGCGAGAAGCTGTCCGCCATCGGCCTTGACGACTTCATCAAGACCAGACACCGACAGGGGTATACTTTATGAACACAAGACTGTACTGGAAAAACCGGATTCCCTTTTTCCTCCTGAACGTGCTGTGTATGCTGGCGCTCTCCTTCTTCCTCTTTGCCACCGGCAGCAGCCCGGACACTGTCCTGTTCATCGTGCTCGTCTGGCTGCTGCTCCTGCTTCTCTGTACTGCGGTCAGCTGTCACCTGCGCAGGAAAGAACTGGACAGGCTGCTGCACATAACGGAACAGCTTAAGCGGCGCTGTCTGATCGCCGATGTGATGAAGCAGCCGCCGCGCGCGGAAGACCAGGTCTACCGGCAGATCCTTCGGCTTTCCGAAAAGTCCATGCTGGAAGAGATCGCCGGCATCGAACGTGAGCGGACAGACTACCGGGAATATATCGAACAGTGGATCCACGAGATCAAGACGCCCATCACCGCCATGCGCCTGCTGTGCGAAAACAACCGCACCCCCTTCACGAAGGAACTGCTGGCGCAGCTTGAAAAAACCGACCGCTACACGGAACAGGCGCTCTACTACGCCCGCAGCGAACACACGGAGAAAGACTTTGTAGTCCGTGAGATCACTCTCTGCGACGTCATCCATCAGGCTGTCACGGACAACAAATACCTGCTCATGCAAAACCATATGACTGTCGATGTGGAAGAATCCGGTCTCACTGTCTTTGCCGATGAAAAGTGGCTGCGTTTTATCTTAAACCAGTTGATCGCAAACGCCGTGAAATACCGCCGGGATGACTCCGTCCAATCTGCATCCCCCGCGATCCGCTTCCATATGGAGCGCCGGGACGGCACCGTGCGTCTGTCTCTGTCGGATAACGGCATCGGCATTCCCGCCGGCGACCTGCCCCGCATCTTCGACAAAGGCTTCACCGGACAAAACGGCCGCAGCAGACAGGGTTCCACCGGGCTTGGCCTGTATCTGTGCAGATGTCTTTGCGACAAGCTGGAGATCGGCCTGGAAGCCCATTCCCCCGCAGTAAGCGGCTCCGGCAGACTGCCCTTTCCCGACGCACCGAACACCGGAACGACCATCATACTATCATTTTATGTAAACCACTTCATCAGTCAGGTGCAGGAATAACGGACATTCCTGCACCTGTTATAGTTCACGACATTAGAAATTTCGCTTTCGGCCCTGCAAAAACTTCCGCATCTTACTATGACTTCTTACAAATCTGTTAGAACTTCGTAAGAAAAAAGGATACAAACAGATCCTTATTCGCTTTATCATAAAGCCATAACACATGAAAAGAAAGGAAGACAGCGTATGAAACCTGTTCTGACACTGGATCACATCCAGAAATATTATGGAAATGAAGGCAATCTCACACAGGCGATCAAGGATATCAGCTTCACGGTCGAAGATGGAGAATTCCTGGGAATCATGGGAGCCTCCGGCTCCGGCAAGACGACGCTCCTCAACTGTATCTCCACCATCGACACCGTCAGCGCCGGTCATATTTACCTGGACCAGACTGCCGTTACCGACTTAAAACCCAAACAGCTGGCCAGATTCCGCCGGGAGAAGCTGGGCTTTATCTTTCAGGATTTCAACCTGCTGGATACACTGACCCTGCGGGAAAATATCTCCCTGGCGCTGACCATCAACAAAGTGCCCTGGCAGCAGATCGGTTCCCGCGTGCAGGAAGCCGCCGAAAGCCTGGGCATCGCCGGAATTTTAGACAAATACCCGTATCAGGTATCCGGCGGCCAGAAGCAGCGCTGTGCCTGTGCCAGAGCGCTGGTCGGCAATCCCCGGCTGCTGCTGGCGGACGAACCTACCGGAGCGCTGGACAGCCATTCTTCCCAGATGCTGCTCTCCACTCTGCTTATGATCAACGAGACGAGACTCGCCACGATCCTGCTGGTAACCCACGACGCCTTTTGTGCCAGCTACGCCGGCCGCATCCTGTTCTTAAAAGACGGTCGCATCTTTACGGAACTGCACAAGGGCAGCGATTCCCGCCGCACTTTTTACGAAAAAATCTTAAATGTACTTACAATGTCAGGAGGTGGACAGACCAATGTATGCTAAATTGATCCTGCGGAATGTAAAGCGTTCCGCCAAAGATTATCTGATCTATATTGTCACGCTCACGATCTGTGCTGCACTTTTTTACGCTTTTTTATCCATTACAAGCCGTTACTATCATCCCCAGACGGGAACGGAATACGATTTCACCGTGCTGGGCGACAGCATGAAACTGGCCATCCTTTCCATCACGCTGCTCATCCTGTTTCTGATCCGCTACGTGAACAACTACATGCTCCGCCGCAGACAAAAGGAGTTCGCCGTGCAGTCCGTACTCGGCATGGAACAGCATACCATCAGCCGGCTCTTCTTCGCGGAGACCTTCCTGCTGGGCGGCATCTGCGCCTGCGCCGGCATCCTGCTTGGCATGTTCGGCTCCCAGCTGATCACGGCCCTGCTGCTGTCCCAGTATGACCTGCCGTTTCGGCTCTCCTTTATGCTGTTCCCGGATACGGCGCTCCTTACCCTGTGCTTCTTTGCCTTGAGCCTGCTCGTCATCGGTCTGTTCAACGTCCGCACCCTGCGCCGGATCAAGATCATCGACATGCTGGCGGCCGACCGGATAAATGACCCGCAGCTTGGGAAAAGCCGCTATATGCCTGTCGTCACCGTCCTGCACAGTGTGTTCCTGCTCATAACGGTACTCTCGGGCATCTCCAATATGCGCTACTACTTCGATCCGCGTTTCCCTCTGCCCGTGTGGGTGATGTTCTACGGGGTTCTTCTCTCACCGGCACTTGCCTTTGTCTGGCCCCTGATCTGGCTCGCCGCAGGAGCCTGTACTGCCCGGCTGCAAAAACGCAGGTGGTCCCTGCAAACGCTGCTTGCCGTAAAACTGCTGTTTGCGCTGCTCAATATCTGCCTTTTTGCCAGCGTACCACGCATCTGCTTCCACTATCAGATTTCCTTCGGCTCCTCGGCTCTCGGCTCCGATACCGGCGCCAACAGATACCTGTTGTTCCTGCTGGCAGACTTAAGCTATCTGATCTGCGGCCTCCACTATCTGGCCGGCAGTGCCCTTAACCTCTGGAAAGAAAAAAGACCCGCATACACTTACAGCGGCCAGAACCTTTTCTTCTTCGGACAGATCATCTCCCGGCTGACGACCACAGCCAAAAGCATGACCCTGATCTGTCTGACGCTGGTGCTCTCCCTCTTTCTCTTCCTGGCCGCTCCGGCGCTCACCGGGTGGGCCGAAGGATATCTTGCACTCCGGGCGCGCTACGACATACAGATCAGTACCTCCTACAACAACGTCTCCGAAGAATCGGACCTGCCTGCAGGAGAGGACTACGAGCTGGTCAGCGCTTTTCTGGAGGCACACCGGATCGAGAAAAAGAGCGACTGCACCTTCCATCTCTACCTGCCCCGCAGGGAAGAATTCCACAATCGCATAAAATGGGATTTTCCGGTAGTGGCGATCTCTCTTTCCGACTATAATGCCCTGCGGGCCATGCAGGACTACGCTCCTATATCGCTTGGGGATACGGAATTCGTGACACAGTGGCAAAGCATCGCCACCGAAGAAGAACGGGAGATATTTCTCGCAGAACATGCCGCAGTACAGACCGACGCCGGTACGCTGACCATGGCTGTCATACCGGATGATACGCTGCCGGACGGCCAAAAACCGCTCTATTACACGGAAGCGCTGGGTGAAACACTCTACAACAGATACACGGATGTGCTCTATGTTTTCCCGGATGCGGTCTGCGAACAGCTGCTTCCTGTCATGCGAAACCGCTTCCTGCAGACGAAGACGCCCATCGCCTACGCCGATGCCCTGCAGCTGCAGGAGACATTCATGGCGCAGTACCCGGAAGAACCGGCAGGAGGCGAGGGCGTCAACTACTACCTGCGTACCAGGACAGAACAGGTCAACGGCACGAAGGCCAGCATCTTCATCACCCACGCGGCCATGCTCTACGGCGGGATCGTCCTGATGGTGATCTGCCTGACGATCCTCTCCCTGCAGCAGCTTCTGGACGCCTCAAAATACCGCTGCCGCTTCGGCATACTGCGGAAAATGGGCGTAGAAGAACGCGACATCGAAAAGCTTATCATCAAACAGCTGGGGATCTGGTTCGGACTGCCCGTGACGATCGCCGTGCTCACTGTCATCGTACTTGCCGCATTCTTCTTTACCACCATCCGGCAGCAGATCGACGCCTATATCGGTCTTGGCACGCTGTCCGCACAGGTCGCCCTCACGGTGCTTGTCCTGTTGATCCTGCTGGTGTGCTATTTGATCAGTACCTGGATTTTATTTCGAAATTCCGTGGAGGAATGAGGAACGCGGCACCGACCGCAAAAACCGAATACGATATGGCTACAGCTCCTCGACAAACAGGATATACTCCTGGCTGCGGATCCACTGCACCAGATCCGGCCGGTCCTTACCCCTGTACATCTCGAAGCTGGCGATCACCGACTTGTCGTTCGGATCGATCCTGCCTCTCGCCATCTCCATTCCCTTAAGCACCGCATTCCGCGAATTCACTTCTTTCATGAATTTGCGGATATCCGCTCCCTCGTCGAACTCCACATAAAGTTCAAAAGATTTCGCATGGCTGTGCAGGTTCTGGTCCAGCTTTACCAGAACCCGCAGCGTGAGCATGATGAACACGAGCGCCACCACTGCGCCCTTCCAGAAACCGATGCCCACCGCCATGCCCTCGCAGGCACATACCCAGAGTCCCGCCGCCGTAGTCAGTCCGCGCACATGGTTACGCCCGGTCACAATGATCGTTCCCGCTCCCAGAAAACCGATACCGCTGATGATCTGAGCACCCATTCTCGCCATGTCTCCAGTGTTATGTAAACTAACCCGCATATATTCGCTGGTCAGCATCACAAGCGCCGCGCCCATGCTCACCAGCGCATGCGTCTTCACACCCGCACCGCGTCCTCTGCTGCTGCGCTCGACGCCCACCAGCGCCCCGATGAAAGTCGCAAACGCCAGCCGCAGCACAACCGACAATAATGAGAGTTCAGAGGTTATTTCTGCCGCCGTAGTTCCCATGATGATCCCCCCTGCCGCTTTATGTTTTTACTTGTTTCCATCTTATACGCCATCTTCTTTTCCCTCCCATAATGCAAGGAACTCTGTCACAAGGCTCTTCTCTCTTTTATCCGTACATTTCCCAAGCAGGGCTTCCTTGTCATGTAGCATATCTGCCGTGTGGTATATGCCAAATTTCCTGTTCAGCCGGAGAATAGACTTTACAAGTTTCTCATCCGTCTGTATTCCTGCGGCTGCAAGCATTTTTTCTATGCCGTCCTGCTCCCTCTGTTCCGCCTCCACGCTCTGGTATATGACTTCTTTGTGCTTTGTTTCTTTATTTTGCCTTACAATCCTTGTTATCTCATAACGAAATGGCAGGTCACGGTAAAAAGAATCCCTGTCACGGTCATTCTGATACGTTGTCATAAATGAATTGCAATGGTAAAGACCCTTACCCCTCTCCGATTTGACAAGCCCCAAATGCAGTATTTTCTTCCCTGTCTCATGCACAAGCAGGTAATCACTCTGAAACTCCGATCCCTTATTCTTCTCTTTTTCATACAGGTACAGCTTTGAATAAGACGAAAACATTTCCCCTAATTCCCCAATGTTATCCAGCTTTCTGCGGAGCATCTCCAACATTCTGCGCTGTTTTTCCTCTGTCTTATAATATTTCCGCACCAGCCTTTCCACTGATTCCATTGTGACATGCTGCTTTTTTATCGCATAAGCGCCGAAGTCCCCGGTGAACTGGTTTGGCTTTCCGAGATACTGCATCCCCATTAAATGCGGTATTTTAATCTCTGAATTTGTAAGGTGGAGGATTCGCTTCTGTGTATGGATATAATAGTCATACCTGCACAGCACCTCTTTTGTATCCTGGAAAATCTGCAAAAGTGTCCGCATTGTCTCATCCTTCCGTAAAAAGAAACTGCCTGAGCGGTTAGGCTCAGGCATTACATTTCTTTTATGAATTGCAATTCTGGGAGCAGTCCTATGATAATTCCATAGGCAGAGACGACCTTTGTATTTCTATTGCCCGCAAAGTCGGGACGGGTAGCTCCTCTCTATCGCCGCAAAAGCACTGAAGCTTTTCATTACCTATAATCTATCATGCCCCTGCCGCATTGTCAACGGCTTTCCTGCCCTTTTTTTACAGCAGTTGCACCTTTCTAAGCACCATAAATATATCAGATAAACTCCTTCATTCTGCTACGCTTCCCCGATCGTATCCACCACCGTCATCTGCCTGATCTGTCTGGCCGGCCCGGCCACTGCCAGACAGAGGGCGCATCCCATCACTGCCACGATGACCGCAAGTTCCCACACCGGCACTTCCCATGCCTCTCCCCAGCGGGATGTAACGAGTGCCTCAAACAGGATCCGGTTTATCGGCAGGCCGATGAGACAGCCGAAGACCGCGCCGGACACCATATAGGCCAGCGTCTCTCCCACGATCATCCGCACCAGCTGTCGGACGCTCATGCCGATGGCCCGCATAACGCCGTACTCCCGCATTCTCGCCGACACACTCATGGCAATACAGTTGATGATATTGAAAAAGGCAAGCATCGCTATGATCACCAGAAATCCATAGAGGAAGACCGATAAAGAATAGCTTGCCCCCTTTACCTCCTGGTTGCTCAGCCTTTTGTCCGCAAAAGAGATTCCCGTCCCGCAGGCCTGTTCGATCTTCTTCCGGATCTGCTGCACTTCTGTCTCCTCAATCGCCTGTTCCATCTGCATATCCAGCACGGCATACCCTGTTTCACCGGTCAGATTTCGGAACAGCGCTTCGCTGCAGATGAGCAAAACTTCGCTGCTGCCTGTGTTGGCTGCCGTTCCATGGCTGAAAGGGACATCCCCCAGGATACCGACCACGGAAACCTCTCTGTCTTCTCCGCCCACAGACAGGGTAAGTTTACTGCCCACAGGCACCTGCCCCTCTTCCCGCCATGCCAGCAGCACGCCTTTTCCTTCCTCTGCATCCGCCAGATTCCCCTTGAGCAGACCCCGTCCGGCCCATCGGAACTGCTGTGCATCGTAGGACAGAATCGTAAACAGTGTCTGCTGTCCGTCAAGCTGCGCCGTCACCTGCGCATATCCTCTGCCAAAAGCCCTTTTGACGCCCGGATGCTCCTGCAGCTGCTCTGCCAGTTCTGCCGGAATGATATTCGCATAATCGGCGGCAAAGGCATAGAAATCCGGTGCCTGCGGCCGCAGCGGCATGATCGCATGATGCATGAAATCAATTGCCGTGCCAAAAGCGAGAAAAAGAATGATGCTGAAAGCAAAGGAACCCGTCACCAGAAAGAAATTCCTCCTGCTGCCCGCCGCATGGTGCACTCCCAGCGCCGTGTCCACCTTAAAGCCCCTCGTGTCGGCCGCTCTTTTTGCCGCCTGCACCGTACCTGCGTTGCCGGACACTGCCGTCAGGGGCGATACGCCCGCCGCCTTTTTTGCCGGCGCTCCGGCCGCCAGAAGCACCGTAACAAGACCGATCAACGTCCCTGCCACCAGACTTAAGACACTGACCCCCAATGCCGGCATACTGTCAAAAAGCCCCGGACTTAACAACCGCAGCATACCGCAGGCCGCCCACACTGTCACCACACCGGCAAGAAGTCCCGCCGGAACCGCCAGTCTGCACCAGCCAAGTGCCTCTCTTTTTACAAAACAGATCACCTGTCTCTTCGTGGCTCCCAGACAACGCATCATTCCGAAGAACTCCGTCCTGCGGGCTATATTGCTGTTCATGCTGGCAGCGATCATAAAGATACCGGCCACCGCCACCAGCACTGCCAGCACCGCCGCCACGAAATAGAACTTCATCAGATAGGAATCCCCGCTCTGAAACATGAGCATCAGCACCTTGGCGTTCTGCCGCACCTGCTCCGGCGCAAGGCCAAACTGTGTCGAGATATCACCGATGGCTTTCTGGATATTGCAAAACTTTTTGAATTGCACGAAATAGACCATCTCCTGTTCGGCGTCCGTCTCTCCTGTATGCAGGGCATCATATCCCTCCGCGGTGAGCAGCATCCCGAAAGCATCATGTTCCGCCGTCAGTATCATATCTTTCGTGATGCCGGTGATCCTGTACTGTCTGCTCTCTCCCCGGGGTACGGTCAGGCTGACCAGATCACCCACCCGCAGACCCAGCCGGCTTTTGACCGCCTCATTCAGCATGGCTTCGTCGTCCTGCTGCGGAAACCTTCCTTCCAGAACCGTCACCGCCGGGAACATCTCCAGAAGATCAGCATCCAGACCGCAGACACAGGTCTCAACTCCCCCGATCCGGTAGCCGTCCTGCAGGCCGTAATTCACAACACCATACCGGGCAATCCTCTCCACCTCCGGCCGCTCACCGATCAGCGCTCCCGTCTCCGCGTCCACCACGAAGCCTGCATGCCAGTTCCCGTCACTTTTTACAGCCTGTATCATCTGCGCCCGCATTTCCATATCCGCCATGCCAAAGATCACCGTCACCAGAAACACCGCCAGCACAATACACAGCCTGGTCATGCGCGTCTGCTTCTTATGCCGTCCGGCCGAGATGGCGATCAGATCCAGATAATGTTTCATCGCCTGTCACCTCCCAACTCACACAGTGTACCGTCGGTCACCTGAAACACCCGGTCCGCCGCCGACGTCAGATTCCTGTTATGGGTGATCATCAAGACGGTCTGCTGATAATGTCTGGACGCCTTACAGAGCAGATCCATCACATCCTCACTGTTCCGGGAATCCAGATTCCCCGTGGGCTCATCCGCCAGGACGAGCGCCGGACGCGTGATCAGTGCCCGTCCGATGGCCACTCTCTGCTGCTGCCCGCCGGAAAGCTGCCCCGGCAGATGCTTACGCCGGTTTGTTAACCCCAGCACTTCCAGTATCTCCTCCACCCGCGTCTGCTCCGGCTTCCTGTAGTCCAGCAGCAGCGGAAAAATGATATTCTGCTCCACATTCAACTCCGGGATCAGATGAAAAGACTGGAAGATGAAGCCGATATTCTGCCTGCGGAAGATCGTCCGCTCCTCCTCTCCCATCGCAAACAGATCCCTGTCACCTATGAATACCTTCCCGGCGTCCGCCCGGTCCAGACCGCCCACACAGTTAAGAAGCGTGCTCTTGCCCGATCCGGACTCGCCCACCACCGCGCCAAACTGCCCTCTCTCCATGGAAAAGGACACGTTCTTAAGAGCTGCCACCTGCGCCTCGCCCTTTCCGTATGTCTTACTCAGCTTCTCTACTCTTACGATTTCCAATACGTTACCCTGCCTTTCTTCTATACTTTTTTCCATGCCCGCTGCCCCGCAGATATTTCTCTGTCGCTTTACAGATTTTCTATGCCACTGTGCAGACATTTCTCTGCCAGTGCACAGAACTTTCTGCCCCGCAGACACTACATTTTGTATAGAAAAAGCATAGCACCCAAACCTTACGCCACGATGAATCCCCGCTTACAGATTTGTAAGCTGCCGGCTGCAGGTTCACTTCCATCCATGCATTCAGCCGGACAGTGGAAAAGAGATCCGGAACACGCTGCCCTCCCCGAGCCGGCTCTCCACCGACAGACTGCCGCCCTGCTCCTCCACGATCCTTTTGGCCAGAGAAAGGCCCAGCCCCACGCCCTGTCTGTCGTCCGCCTGCCTGCTCCGGTAGAAGCGCTTGAAAATATGGTGGATGTCTTCCGGCAGGATGCCGCACCCGTCATCCTTCACAGACAGCCGCATAAGCGCAGGGGACCGCTGCCAGACGATCTGTATCGCGCCGCCCGTACTGGTGTGATCCAGCGCATTTTTGACCAGATTGCCCAGCGCTTCCTTCGTCCAGGCCGGATCGCAGCAGACCATCTCCTCCGGGCTGCCTTCCTGTAAGATCGTTTTTCCTTCCCGGGCCGCCCGCTCCGACAGTTCCATAACTGCCTGCGATACCAGCTCCTGTGCATAACACTGCCGCTTCTCGAAAACAATGTTGCCCGTATCCAGCCGCGCCATTTTCAAAAGCGACAAAATCAGCTGCTCCATCCGCTCCAGCGACCGCATGGATTTCTCCGTGAATCTGCGCACGGTCTCTTCCCGGTCGGCCTCCTGTGCCATGATCTCCATATACATGGTAAGCGCTGCCAGCGGCGTTTTCAGCTGATGGGAAATATCCGAGATCATGTCCCGCAGAAACTCCCTGGCCCTGCGCTCCGTCTCGCTTTTGGCCTGCAGCGACAAGGCCAGCTGCTCCACCTTATTATAAAGCCGGTAAACGGCGCCCGTCTCCCCCATGGGCAAATGCTCTGTAAACCGCTCCTCCGCATACCCGGTCACGATCCGTTCCGCTTCCTCATAGGCCAGCTCTCTTTTCTGTAAAAAGAACCCCGCGCCGAGCAGCAGGACGGCCGCGGACAGAATCCCCCCTGTAAGCAGCGTCAGCAAAAAGGGCCCCGATGTCTGCCCCATAAGCTGCAGCAAAAAGCCCTGTCCCTGCTCCGTATGGCCGATCTGTGCCAGCAGCACGCTGCCCGCCTCCGTCACCTCCGTATGATTCCAGGCTGCCGCGACCACTGTCGGCAGAACATCCTGCTCCAACAGGTATGAAGACGCCGCCAGCTCCCGCTGTGTCAGCACATGCCTGATCTGATCCCCGTGCCATATCCCGCAGATCCCCAAAAAGAAAGTCTGCCAAATGCAGACCATCACCAGAAACCCGTACAGACCACGGGCCTGTCTCTCCTGTAAAAATTTCAGACTATTCCCGCCGCTCAACTTCCCCGCTCCTTCCGCTCACATTCCTCTCTTCACACCTGACGCTTGTACACCTTATGCTTTTATGCCTGACGCTTGTACGCCTTATGCTTTTACGCCTGCCACTGGTAGCCCAGTCCCCTGACTGTTTTCAGATATTCCGGTGCGGAGGGGTCACGCTCCAGCTTCTCCCGCAGCCTGCGCACATATACGGAAAGCGTGTTGTCATCCACGAAATTACCCGCGCCGTCCCACAGCTTATCCAGGATCACGGAGCGTGTGAGCACTTTCCCGCTGTTTGCAAGAAAAAGGCACAGCAGCCGGTACTCCGCCCCCGTACATTCCACATGCTCTCCCCGCAGCGTCACCCTGCCCTCCGTAAGATACACGGTAAGATCGCCGGATCTTAAGATTCCCTCTTCCGCCTTACGGCCCGTACTGCGCCGCAGCAGCGCCCGGATCCGTGAGCAGAGCTCCCCCAGCTTAAAAGGCTTCGTGATATAATCGTCCCCGCCGCAGTCTAACCCCCTGATCACGCTGGTCTCCTCGTCCGAGGCCGTCAGGAATATGATCGGCGTCTCATTTCCCGCCGCCCGCAGCCGCTCACACAGACGGAAGCCGTTTCCGTCCGGCAGCGTCACATCAAACAGGAGCAGGTCGAACTGCCTGCCCTCTCCCGTCAAAAGCCTGCCGGCCTCCTGCACCGATCGTGCCACCGTTATCTCAAATCCGTTTTTTTCAAGTGAATACGTCAGCCCGTCGATCAGGCTGATATCGTCCTCCAACAGCAATAATTTCTGCACGCGGGTTCTCCTCTCTGATTCTTACCGCAAACTGACAGAGCGCAGCAGCATAAAACTACTATAGCACAAACAGGTTCTCCACCGCAACGCCTTCCAGCTTTAACAGTTCTACCTTTCTCGGGATGCCTCCCGCATACCCTGTCAGGCTGCCGTTCGTTCCCACCATCCGGTGACACGGAATGAGAATGGAGATCGGATTGTGCGCCACCGCCCCGCCGACAGCCTGTGCCGACATCCGTTCGATCCCCCTCTCCTTCGCGATCTGCGCCGCCAGCTCCCCGTAAGTCATCGTCTGCCCGTAGGGAATCTGCAGCAGCATCTCCCAGACCCTGATCCGAAAAGGCGACCCGATCATATGGAGCGGCGGCAGGCACTCCGGCTGCTTCCCGGAGAAGTAGAGATCCAGCCACGTCCGCACCTTCTCAAACACCGGCACTTCCTTTTCCTCATGCCGCGCCGCCAGTCCTGCCGCATAATATCCTGCCCCGTCAAACCACAATCCCGTAAGCCCCGTCTCGTCCGCCGCCAGCAGCACACTGCCAAGAGGCGTCTCATATTTGGTTGTATACTGCATTCTCTTCTCACTCCTTCTCTCAACCTGTTTTGTCTTCACACATCCTTCTGTTCCACCTGCCGGATCGCCAAAAACACAGACACCATCGCCAGCCCGAACAGGCACAGATAAAACGCTACATTGTTCGCCAGCGTAAACTCCCCGATATTTCCCTGGGTAAAGCAGACTATGATAATAGAAGCCACCACGGCCGCCTTGGAAGAACGCATCTTCATACCGATGGGCAGCGCAAGGAAGGATATGCTGACCATAGCCGCCGCACTCAGGAACAATTCTACCCAGAAAGGCCAGTTGCCATACGGAATATCCGACGCCGGAATATGGATCCATGGTCCCGTTGCCAGCACCGCCGCATACATCACCAGCTTACTGATCACCATCGCTGTAAAACTGAAGATCCACACGGCAAAAACCTTTGCCAGCACCAGCTTCTTCCTTTTGACAGGATAGGAAAACAACAGACGGATCGTCCCTTTTTTATAATCATCCACAACGAAACCGGCCAGCAGCACCCCCGTAAAGATCATATAAGACATGTGGGTGTACAGTTCCACCGATGCATGTATAAAACTCTTATCAAACATTCCCATTTCGGCCATGTCTGCTCCGGCCTCACCCGCCGTCAGCAGAACAAAAAGCAGTACCGCCGTCGTCATGATCGCCGCATTACGGATCATCTTCCCCAGACAATTCTTTTTCCACTCCATCTTAATCAACTTCCACATGGTGTTCTCCTCCTTCTGCCGTCATTTTCAGGAAATAGTTTTCCAGATTTTCCGTCTTCCGGCCCAGCGCCGTAATTGCCACATCATTGAGCGCCAGCGTCTTCGACAACTCCTGTACCGTCACCGCTCCGTCATAGATGCGGATCACGCCCTGCTCCAGAATCTTAAAATTAGTCAGTCCCAGCTTATCGCTCAGCACATAGGCCGCCCGCTTCGGATCCATGGCCGTCAGCTCGATATAAGCCAGACTCATCTGCTCGATCTCCCGCATCCCGATCTCCTGCACCATCCTGCCATGATGGATCACGCCGATGGTATCCGCGATGGACTCGACTTCCGACAGAATATGCGTGGAAATCATGATCGTGATACCGTATTCCGTACAGAGTCTCTTCAAAAGGCTGCGGATCTGTTTCATGCCCGCCGGATCCAGTCCATTGGTGGGTTCATCCAGGATCAGAAGCTCCGGTTTGCACAGGATCGCTCTGGCGATTCCCAGCCGCTCCTTCATGCCCAGCGAATATTTCCCCACCGGCTTGTTTGCCGCCTCCGTAATCTCCAGCATGGCCAGCACATTCTCGATGCTGTCATGCTGATAGTACCCCATATACTCACAGTGCATCTTCAGATTATCATAGCCGCTCATATGCTCATAAAAGATCGGAAACTCTATGATGCTCCCCATCCGTCTCAGCACCTCGCAGGACTGTGGCGTAAGCGTCTCCCCGAACAGTTCCACACTGCCGGCCGTAGGCTTCCAGAGATTGGTCAGCATCTTCATCACCGTTGTCTTGCCTGCTCCGTTGGGCCCCAGAAATCCGTAGATCTCTCCTTTCTTCACATGAAGATTCACATCCGTTACAAGTTCCTTTCCACCGATCGTTTTGGAAAGATGGTTGGTCTGTATCATGTATGGCATTTTGTCTGCCTCCCTTCTATCATGCGGCGGGTAACGATTCTTGTTTTCTCTCCGTCGCTTCTGAATACTATTGTAACGGCATCTTGTTGCAAAACTGTTGCACAAATCTTACGAAATTCTTTCTTTTTCAGCCAGCGCGCCGGCTATGGACACCTGATGAAACTGACCGTAAACACGGTCTTCACATGGGGCACACTTTTAAGCATGATCTCGCCTCCCATCTGCCTTGCCAGATCCCTGGCGATGGTCAGTCCCAGCCCGTTGCCCTGTATCTCCCGGTTTCTGGAATCTTCCATAGTAAAAAGGCGCTCAAACACGCTTTCCGCAAAGGACGCCTCGATCCCTTTGCCCCGGTCCGTCACCTCCACACAGGCCGCCTTTTCCTCCACCCGTATGGCCAGCCCCAGATATTTGCCGTCCGCCCCGTAGCGCACCGCATTGGAGAGCAGATTGTTGAGTATGCGCATCACAGATTCCGCATTCCCCTGCACCCACACAGGTTCCTGCGGCAGATCCACCTCCACCTGAAATGCCCGGTTCGTCAGCAGTTCATAGAAATCCAGTATGCCCTTACGGCACAGCTCACAAAGATCGATCCTGGACAGTTCCGGCGCCAGATCCCCCGATTCCAGCTTGGCCAGCGTAAAAAACCGATCGATCAGCTGCATCACTTCTTTCGCCTTCTGCTCCGTTTTCATAAGCATCTCGTCCGACGCCGCGCTGTTTATGCGTAAGATCTCCAGATATCCCAGGATCACCGTCATCGGCGTCTTGATGTCATGAGAAATATTCGAAAGCATCTTCCGGGACGCGATCTCGGACCGACGATAATCGGCCTTCACCTTTAAATGCTTTTCCAGCAGTCCGTTGATCTGCGCCGCCAGCTCCTGCAGCTGCGCTTCCTCTGTAAAGACATACACCATCTCGTCACTGTCCGATTCCAGAATCTTCCCCAGTCTGCCGTTTACCTCCCGCAGATTTCTGCGGATCCCCGCCTTCCACCCAAACTGCTGGTACAAAACGATAAGCAAAAGAAATCCTGCCAATATTGACAGGAAAACGATAATAACCGTACTATTCATAACCCTTCCCCCAGTTTGTAGCCGATTCCCCAGACAGTAACCACATAACGCGGATTGCGGGAATCGTCCTCGATCTTGTTGCGCAGCCTGCTGATATGTACATTCACCGCGTTCTCATCCCCCAGATAAGCGTCGTTCCACACAAGGGAGTAGAGCTGCTCCTTCGTGTACACCTTCTTCGGGTTTAACATGAGCAGCTTCAAAATCTCGAACTCCTTCGCCGTCAGCTCCACCTTACTGCCCCTCTTCATCACCGTATAGTCGACAGGATTCATCGACAACTCCCCCGCCGTGAGCAGCTCCGGCGCCGCTGCGGCATCAGCGTTTACCCTGTCATACTGGATCGTCCGGCGGATGTTCGCCTTGATCCGCGCCAGCACCTCCACCACGGAAAAGGGCTTCGTAATGTAATCATCCGCCCCCAGCGCCAGACCCAGCGTTTTGTCCGTCTCCGTGTCCTTCGCAGACAAAATGATGATCGGTACATAGCTGCCCTGACGGATCTGCTGCATGACCTCCATCCCGCTTCTTTTCGGGATCATCAGATCCAGCAGAACAAGGCTGAAACTGTCCTCCGCAAAAAGCCTGCAGGCCTCCTCCCCGTCAAAAGCACAGATCACCTCATAGTTCTCCGTCTGCAGATAGTTTTGTAACATTTCGCTGATCTCCCTGTCGTCCTCGACCAGCAGGATTTTGTGTTGGTCCATGGTCATGCCCTTCCCTTCTTTTGAATTCCCTTTTTACACAGTCTATTTTATCTACTTTGCAGGGCATTTTCAACGGCCTTTTTTTACTAGATGGTACTACAATCCCCTGATCCATGAACAATACTGACGCAGCAGCAATTTTTAACCACAAAATTATCTTTATTTTGAGATACCGGTATCGTTCAACCATTCTTCCATGGTTGCTCTTGATGTCCCACCTGCAAATCTCCTGCCTTCAAGCCATTCTGTGGAATCAGAACATAAAGGATGAAGATTATCTGCACTGGAACCAATACCGCTGCTATGGGAAGTGCAGAACGGAATAATTGTTTTTCCTGAAAAGTCGTAGCTTTCCAAAAAAGTACTGACGATCCGGGGAGCCTGCCCATGCCAGACAGGATAACCGAGGAGGATAGTGTCATATTCTGCCATGTTTTCCACACCGCCAGAAATCGCAGGACGTGCGGAAGAATCGTTTTGCTCCTGATCTGCCCGGCCATTCGTATAATATGCCAGATCTTCCTCCGTATAAGGGTCTTCCGGTACTATTTCATAAAGATCGGCGTTTAGAATTTCCGCCGCGTATTCTGCCAATGGCTTTGTTGTTCCAGTTGCAGAAAAATATACTACTAAGGTTTTTGTTTCCATATCTGACTCCTGTTCCGGCTCTGAAACCGCTTCTGATGATTCCTGCATTTCTGTTCCGGAACCTTCCTGTTCATAATCCGTAGATTGTCCTGTCTGCCCATCAGTTTGCGGCAGAGTGCTTTCCGCTCCATTCCCGATCCCATTATTTCCACATCCGGTCAGGATAAAAAGCAGCAGAAATGAAAGCAAAATGCAAATCCTGTTTTTCATCTTATCGCCGCCTTTCTTCCAGAGTTTTCAACAAATATGCCATATTCCGGCCAAGATTTCTCATGGTTTCCATTCCTTCTTCATCTTTCTGTACATCCCCCGGCATCTGTCCATAAGCCATAGGCCAATAAGAAGATCCAACCACAAACATATTCTGCAGCATAAAAAAACGGTTCATCGCATCAAGAGCGGCGATTGCACCGCCCCTACGGGCTGCCGTAACGGACGCACCTGCTTTATATTTGAGCAAATCCGCATCCCTGTTCATATCTGTCACCACCGATGCCCGTTCTAAAAATGCCTGCATATTCGCAGAAATGTTTGCTGTATAGACCGGGGAACCAAGGATTATCCCGTCTGCCTGCGTCATCTTCTCAAAAATTTCCTGAAACAAGTCCTTTTTATGCACACAGTTTTTTCTCCCGCCGCAGGCCCAACAAGCCTTACAGGGTTCAATGATTTGCCCGGAAAGCTGCACCATTTCCGTTTCAAATCCTGCCTGATGCAATTCCTCAAATATTGTATTGATAAGGATTGCTGTGTTCCCGTCTTTTCCTGCGCTGCCGTTTATTGCCAATACTTTCATAATGATCTCCCTCCGTCTGCCAAATCCAATTCCTTCCTCTGAATCAATAATTGTACCATCTAAATCAAATAATACCGTTTTTGTGCTGTCCGTCATCTTATCAGAAGCTTTCTCAATACCAGTCATGCTTCTCGCCACGGTCAAGAGCATTGATCCGCTCCATTTCCTCTTCCGTCAATTCAAAATCAAACAATTCCGTGTTTTCCTGTATATGATCGGGATTGCTGGAGCCGGGAATGACTACAACGCCCTTTTGCAGATTCCACCTGAGAATTACCTGTGCCGATGACTTCCCATGTGCCGCAGCGATTTCCGAAATCACCTCATTACCAAGCAGCTCTGCCGTATATCCCCTGCCTCCGAGGGGATACCAGCCCTGCACCACAATCCCAAGACTGTGAATGTAAGGGATTACATCATTTTCCTGATAATACGGGTGTATTTCATTCTGGACCAGAGCAGGTGTAACATTTATCTGTGGTAAAAATTCCTCCAGTTCCTCCACATACCAGTTTGATAAACCGAGTGAACGGATTTTACCGTCCGCAACTGCTTTTTCCATTGCGAGATAAGCCTCCACATCACCAGCACCGGGGTGGTGGAGCAACATCATGTCAATGTATTCTATATCTAATCTGGCAAGCGCCTCCTCAATCGCAGCTTCCGCATCGGAAAACTGGTTCGGGTACAGCTTTGTGATAACAAAGATTTCCTCCCTCGGTATGCCGGAGTTCCTGACTGCCTCTCCCACGCTTTCCTCATTATGGTACATATAGGCGGTATCAATCAGGCGGACACCGCTGTTTAATGCTGCCGTGACGGATTCTACACAGGTATCCCCGGTCAGGCTGTATGTTCCAAGCCCGTATATGGGCATTTCATATCCACTGTTTAATAAAACCGTCTTTGTTTCAAAATTAAAAGAAATATCTCCCGTCACCGTGTTATCACCTCCCTCTATTTTCTGTTCTTCTCTATCAGTCAGAATATTTTCTGTCTGTACCTCAGTCTGTTCGGCTTCCGATACTGCCGGCTGCTCCTGTTCAGTCTGTTCCGTTGTCCCTGCACTTTCTGTCTGCCCCTGCTGCTCCATTACTTGATCCGTAGAAGAATCTGTCCCTGCCTGCTTTCCACAGGCTGATAACGAAACCATAAGCAGACAAGCCAGTATCAGATTATACAGCCGTTTCATAGCGTTCCTCCTCCTGAATAGTCCTTAAAACTCCTGCGGGAACACCTCCTACTACCGTCATGGCAGGAACATCCCGTGTCACAACGGCTCCCGCCGCAACCACCGCCCAATCGCCAATCGTCACTCCCGGCAATACGGTTGCGTTAGAACCGATCCATACATGAGCGCCAATCCTGATCGGCGCATAATGATTTTTCCGATTTTCCTTTGGATTCAGGTCATGGTTAATTGTCGCCAGCACAACATTATGACCGATCAATGCACCATCCCCGATTTCAATCCCGCCCTGATCCTGAAAGTGGCATCCCGAATTGATAAAAACATCTTTTCCGATTGTGATGTTTTTCCCGAAATCCGTATAAAACGGGGGAAACATCCGAAAAGAATCGTCTACCTTTTTTCCGATCAGCCTGCTCATAATCTCCCGAAGCTCCTCCGGTGTATGGTATATCGTATTCAGCTCCATTCCTATACGGACAGCTTCCTGAAAAAGTTCATTTGCATAGGCATCACGCCTGACATTTTCTTCTGCCTCTTCCCGAAATCCTCCTATCACATCCTTTACCGTCATTGTCTACATCTCCTTTTCCCATTCCCGAAGCGTATGGACGCCTGTTTCATCGCCAAGCCTTTCCAGGCGGCTGATTTCATCAGCAGTCAGTACAATCTGTGCCGCTTTTGCAGCTTCCTCAACCTGACGCACTTTCGTCACCCCGATAATCGGCAGTGTACCTTTTGCAATCGCCCATGCTGTCGCGACCTGTGCAGGACTGGCATCAAAACGTGTTCCAATGATATTCAGTTCATCAATCAATGCTGTCAGTTCTTTCAGGTGCGGATTATAAGCCTCTGCCCTTCCGGTTCCCTCCGGGAATGGATTTTCCTTACTGTACCGTCCGGTAAGCGCCCCCTGCTCCAGCACCATGTAGGAATAAAATGTAATGCCATTCTCCTTACAGTAATCAAGAATACCCGCACGCTCCGAAGAACGGTGTAACAGACTATAATGGTTCTGCACCGCAGAAATTTTCAATCCCTCTGCAGCAAGAATTTCATTTGCCCTTTTTATCTCCATAAGGTTGTGGTTAGAAACGCCGATTGTCTTAATCTGTCCGCTTTTTGCCAGAGGGATTAAATCCGGCGTCCATTTTTCAATATCCATCGGATTGTGTATCCAGTAAACATCAATTACATCGGTATGCAGACGTTCTTTGCTGCCGTCAATCATTTCCTGCATGGCATCCGGCGAACTGCCCGCAATCTGCGGTGTGAATTTCGTGGAAAGGATAACGCTGTTCCGGCGCACATCTTTTACAAAATTACCAAGAATCCGTTCCGAAGTTCCTTCTCCGTAAACCGCCGCCGTATCCCACAGGTTCAGTCCGCACTCCATTGCTTTCTCAAACACAGGCTTCAATTCTTCCTCGAATAAATGGTTCCCGAATACCTGATCCCCTCCGGCTGCTCCCGCACCCCAGGACCAGGCTCCTAATGCAATTTTCGGTATTGTTGTACTCATCTAAAAATCCTCCTGTCCTCTATCTCAAATTTGTGTTAAAAAACTGTTCCAGCTTATCAAACGGGATTTTTTCCATATTGTCATACAGATCCACATGATCCGCCCCCGAAACAATGAGCAGTTCTTTCGGCTCTGACGCTGCGGCATAGGCATCTTCCGAATAATAACGGGAATGTGCCTTTTCTCCTGCAACAATGACTGCCGGATTCTTCTTATCCTCATAGTGAGTCGGCAGATATAAATCGCCCGCCAGTGTAATGTCGTAACAGCATAATAATGACTGACTCAACTGCTCCATCCACGCCATTATAATAAAACTTGCTTTTCTTAATATCAAATACATATATTATATGAATTGTCATACTTGAAAAGTATAGATTGTCTGTTATAATAAGATCATTGATGTGGTTAAGGAGGTTTTTTACTTGGATATTCGGGTATTACAATATTTTCTTGCAGTTGCAAGGGAGGAAAGCATCACCAAAGCGGCTGAGACACTCCGCATGACACAGCCGCCCCTTTCCAGGCAGCTAAAAGACCTGGAAGAAGAGCTGGGGAAACAGCTCCTCATCCGTGGAAGCAAAAAAGTTACACTGACCGAAGACGGAATGCTCCTTCGCAAACGTGCGGAAGAGCTGGTCGATCTAATGGAAAAAACAAAAGCTGAACTAACCGCTTCCAATGAAAATATAAATGGCGAGATCTATATCGGTTGTGGTGAAACAGACAGCATATCCTTTTTGGCGCAGGCAGCACAGAATCTGCAGAAAAAACACCCGCTCATCCATTACCACATTTACAGCGGTGATGAAGAACGTGTTATGGAAAAACTGGATAAAGGCTTAATCGACTTCGGGCTGTTAGTCGGGGCCTCAGCTATCAGCAGGTACAATTACATAAAACTCCCCCAAAAAGACCTATGGGGCGTTCTGATGCGCAAAGACAGCCCCTTAGCAGAAAAAGAAAATATCTGTGCCGAAGATTTGTGGGATAAGCCCCTGATCGTATCCCATCAGACCTCAATCAATACAGAAATGTTCCGCTGGCTGAAGTCAGATATTTCCAGGCTCAATATCGTTGCAACCTATGACCTGGTCTATAATGCAGCTCAGTTTGTAAAAAAAGGATTTGGATATGTGATTGCATTGGATAAACTCATCAATACAACCGGGGACAGCAATCTTTGTTTCAGGCCGCTTTTCCCTGCTTTGGAGGCAGAACTTTGCATTGTATGGAAAAAATATCAGCTTCTTTCAAGAGCCTCCAATACTTTTCTCCAACAACTGCAACAAGAGGTGGACGACTCCAGCTGCCCATAACCTTTCCTCCAAAACCACACTGTCAGCGGTATCCCCAGAAATTCCGCAAGGATAAAACCGGTCCACAACAGTTCCAGATCTCCGAATCTGCTGAATATCCCTGCAAAAACAAGCGGCAGAACTGCCTGTCTCGCCATCGTGAGGATCATGCTGCTCATGCCCATGGATAATCCCTGCAGCCCTGCCGAAATGACCAGCGCCGGAACAGCCACAAGCCATGCCAATGCCAGGATGCGAAGCGCCGGTATCCCGATCGCCAGCATATAGTCCGAGGCCTCAAAAATACGCAGCACCCATGCAGGCGCAAGCTCCAGCACCGCAAAAAAGAACAGATAAAACAATGCGCCATACAGAAGCGACCACCGCACTGCCCCTGCGACACGCTTCCGGTCGGCGGCTCCATAGTTATAAGCAACAATCGGGATCAGACCATTGGTGATCCCGTGGCTTCCCACTGTTGAAATCCCATTGATGCGTATGCAGATTCCGTAGACGGCTACGGCCGTGGAGGAAAATGTGATCAAAATGGAGTTCATCAAAATACCCACAAAGGAAGTCAGGATCTGCACCAGCGTGGATGGGAAACCGACTCTCAAGATTTCCACGACACTTCTTTTGTCCGGCCGGCACGTAAACCCAAAAGGAATCTCCCGGTTCCATCTGCGGTTAATGACAATCCCGGCAAACATTCCCACCGTCTGCCCGATCACCGTGGCAATGGCTGCGCCCAGTGTTTCCAGCCTCGGCACGCCAAACAGGCCGAAAATAAAAATCGGATCAAGAATCAGATTCGTTACCGAAGCTGCCGACAACGTAAACAGAAACAGACCGGAACGTCCGCTTGCGATGACAAAGCGGTCGAATACCCACTGCCCCATCTGTCCCAGCGAAAACAACATACATACTGCCAGATATTGAACGCCATACGCTGCGATCTCCTCATCCCCGCCTGACTGCCATGCAAAATAGCGCTTCACGAACAGCAGGCACAATACGGTGATCACAACCCATGAACAAAAAGCGATAAAAATTGCCGCATCCGCCGCCCTGCGGACCTCTCCCGCCTCTTTTCTTCCGAGCGCCCTGGATATCACGGCGTTCAACCCCACTGCGTTTCCCAGTCCCAGCGCCGATACCAGAAGCTGTACAGGAGCTGCCAGAGAAAGGGCCGTCAACGCCTTCTCCGATACCTGTGATACAAACATGGAATCTACAAAATTATACAGGGAATTGATAAACAAACTGACCATCAGGGGTATCCCGGTAAACAAGATCAGACGATTCATTTTCTGTGTTCCCATACTGTTTTCTTTCTGTGATATATCTGCCATACTGTCTCCTTCTTCTCTCCCAATACTTTCCCAATAAAAATACCCCGCAGTAAACAGTTCATTTTTCCTTCATGCCGAAGCGCTTTGCATTCAGGACGCAGGCAGGGCGAATACCGTCATGCACAGCAATCGCAGGGTTCGTTTTTGCAAACCTTGTTTCCAACGATCACTTCTCCGTGTGCGTTTTCAATATCCATGATCAGTTCACCGACTTCGGGTACACAGATACAGCCGGACAGCGGATTTTTAATGCTGACGATCGGGGCGGTAAGTGTCGCTTCCACCTCGGAGCGCTCAAAGCTCAAATCGGTATCCACCATCTCACAAGCAACCAGCTTCAGGTTTTTGCAGTAACAAAGAGGCTGCGTGCCAATGATTTTGCAGCTTTCAAAGGTAATGTTTTCGCTGTACCATGCAAGATATTCGCCTTTCACTACACTGTTTCTGACAACAATATTCTTTGCGTGCCAAAATGCGTCTTTTGTATCAAACACACAGTTTTCAAACACGGAATCGGTGATGTATTGAAACGAATATTTGCCTTTCATGTGTACATGACGAAAATCTATACGCTCTGCGCGCATCATAAAGTATTCGCTGCTGGCGGTGCAGTCCTCCATTGTGATCCCACGCACCGACCAGCCAAATTCCGAAGAAATAATATCACAGCCGCGCATTTTGATATTGGCACATTCACGCAGTGCCTTGATTCCGTGCAGTTTGGTATCATTGATTTCCACATTTTCGGAATACCACAGAGATGCTCTGCACAACCCGGTCATTTCGGAATTTGTCAGTTTCAAACCGTTATCATGCCAGAACGGATAACGGAGGTTAAAAAAGCAATGGTCTACGGTAATATCGCTGCACTCTTTAAAAGCGCTCTCACCATCGGCGGGGCCGTCAAAGGCACAGTCCTGAACAAAAAGGTTTTGGGCAGCGTATAACGCCCGTTCTTCGTCGAAGGTTTTGTTTTTGATCATTTGCATAAGAGATACTCCTTTCGGTTTACAGGAAACAGTGAAATATTTTTTAAAGGTCTTTTTTAAAATTTTGAAGTTTGTTCTTTTGTTTTATTATAAGTCCGCTTTCTATATATAACAAATACTTATGTCAAATACTATTCCATAGCAAACAGGCATATCAATTATTTGAAAGCGAGAACGGGAGCTTAAACAAATTTTTATGGAATCGTGTATGCGCTTGTGATAAGATAATGGCAATGAACAATTTAACAAATCGAGCAGATACAGGGTTGGATGTATTGTCAGCGTTCGGGATAGAGCCAATGATATACGATACTCCAAAAATGACCGGCAGAGGAGAGGATTTTTATGGAACTGAGAGTATTACAATACTTTCTGGCGGTAGCACGGGAAAACAGCATTTCAGGTGCAGCACAATTCCTGCACCTCTCCCAGCCTACGCTGTCCCGTCAGCTCAAAGAATTGGAGGAAGAACTCGGAAAGCAACTTTTTATCCGGGGAAATAGACGAATTACCCTTACCGAAGAAGGCATGATCCTCCGCAGACGGGCCGAAGAAGTAATAGAACTGATCCAAAAAGCAGAGGATGAAATTGCTGCGTCCGACGCTGTGCTTGCCGGAGATATTTTGATCGGTGCCGGCGAAACAGATGGAAACCGCTTTCTGATAAAAACCATGAAGGAAATCCAAAAGGACTATCCGCTTGTTCATTTTCACATTGTAAGCGGCGATAAAGCAATGATCACAGAAGCCATTGATCGTGGCTCTATTGATTTTGGTATTGTTTTCGGGAATGTAGATACTGCAAAATATGACTCCATAACGATCCACCACGATGATACATGGGGTGTTTTAATGCGGCGTGATACAGAGCTTGCCGGAAAAGAATTCGTGACAGCAGAGGATTTAATGGACAAGCCTCTTATCATTTCAAGACAGGCATTTCAATATTCAGATTTAAAAAATTTCTTTCACATAGAACAGGAACAGCTGAATATCGTAGCTACTTACAGTCTGCTTTTTAACGGTTCGTTAATGGTGGATGAGGGATTGGGCTATGCGATATGTTTCGATAAACTTATAAATGTATCAGGAGACAGCAACTTATGTTTCAGACCGCTTAAACCAAAGATCAAAGCCCGCATGAACATCATTTGGAAAAAATATCAGGTCTTTTCAAAACCGGCACAGAAATTCCTGCAGAAATTACAGGAAACTGAATTCCAAAAAGGGGGTAATTCAATCTGATTTTCACCTCACAACTACATCCACCACATCATTCCCATTTTTTCGCTGCCTTTTCGGGAGCGTCTTTGTGAGGATTAAAGTGTAGGCAGCAGTTAGTACAATCATAACAATAACATGAAGGATATGCTTTTCCACCGTTAATCCCACTTTATTTGCAAAAGTACTGAAAGTGTTAACAGCAGAATGCGTAATAATACAGGGGATCAGACTTCCACCACGATAAAATATAGTTACAAACAAAAAACCTACCGCAATCGCAAAACAAATTTGGCACATATTACTTACTAAGTCCATACCGCTTCCGTTGAATAAATTTATCAAATGTCCCACGCCAAAGGTTACGCTTGAAATCATAATTGCGGATTTCAGATTGTCTTTTGCTATTGCTTTGAACAGGAAACCTCTGAAGATCACTTCCTCGATAAATCCCACGCAAAGCATACAGACAATACGACAAACAGTTCCCGACAGCGAATAATTGGCCGCAATACCGTTCCAAAGATTTTCTGTGGCTAAGATAAAAAGCGGCACATAGTAAAGAAATCGTCGGGCAGGTACGGAAGTTTTGCAAAGCCCGTACCGTTTCAGTAAATTGTTTTTCCGCATAAAAACAAAAAGGACCGTGGCCTGTACGATACAAAAAACAGCACTTACAGAGTATTCAATCCCTGTTTTTTCATTTAGTGGATTAGCTAGAGACTGCAAAACACAGTAAATCACAATCCAAATAATCGCAAACGTCTGCTCGCTCTTCTCATATAACTTTTTCATTTTTCCCTCCATTCCGAAGCGTTTTACGCTGAGGACGCGAGCAGAATTTCAGATTCTGCTCTGCGATCAACAGAATTTGTGACGCTTCGGCACAAATTCTTGGTTGAATAAATTGCTCATCAGAGAATTTATTCAACCTTTTCCTCCTGTACGGCTAATACCGCACCTCTGTAAGCTCGTTCCAAATGTGACTTTATGAGTTCTTCATCATAAACCAACGAATTGTTGGCTATGATACTTGCATATCCATGCGCAAACAGGAAAACCGTCAAAAAAATTTCTTTCACCTGCTCGATACTTCCTCCGACCGCTCCCTGCATTGCCAAAATAACAGGCATAAGTTCCTCGGCATCTATCATTTCAAGCAGCGTAGTTCCAGTGAAAAAATTTGACTGAAAAAGGAAGCGGAACAAATGCGGTTCTTCAATCGCAAAGCGGATATAATTCAATCCAATTCCAAGCACAGCACCCTTCTGTGGGTCTTTACTATTCATCAGGTATTCCGAGTGACAGCAGTCTGCTTTTGCATAGACCGCCTTTTTTAATTCCTCAATCGTTGCAAAGTGGTACATAACGGGTTGCGTAGAACAGTTTAGCTTTTCTGATACTGTCCTTGCATTGATATTTTCCATGCCCTCTTTACGGGCAATCTCAAAGGCAGCGTCCACAATCATCTCTTTTGAAACCTTTGCTTTTGCAGGCATATCCGTACCTCCCGTTTTATAATTTGCATTATATATAATTCGAATTATATATCAGAGTAACGAATCTGTCAATCCCTTTGTATGAAGGTTATACTTTAGGATGTGCCGGTACGCCAGTATATCCATTTTTTAATCAAAAAAATATATGTATTTATGTTATAACGGGATTGTATAATTGAAAAGGAAGCAGGATGCGGTTTTCTGACAGATGCCCTCCAGTCTTACGAAAGAGGGTGGTGCCCATGAGCGTGATGGAAGTTTTGACATTATTG
>OFFE01000457.1_pt1 | contig 35034 bp, 34 predicted proteins | sample 1521371 | NCBI WGS metagenome assembly OFFE01 (sample SAMEA3504131, study PRJEB24116) | mouse gut metagenome | biome: mouse gut; feature: mouse-associated habitat; material: faeces | place: Denmark | collected 2011 | reverse complement strand
CCCCACTGCTGCCTCCCGTAGGAGTCTGGGCCGTGTCTCAGTCCCAATGTGGCCGGCCAACCTCTCAGTCCGGCTACTGATCGTCGCCTTGGTAGGCCGTTACCCTACCAACTAGCTAATCAGACGCGAGGCCATCTCTCAGCGATAAATCTTTGACATAACTGCCATGCGACAGCTATGTGTTATGCGGTATTAGCAGTCGTTTCCAACTGTTGTCCCCCTCTGAAAGGCAGGTTACTCACGCGTTACTCACCCGTCCGCCACTAAGCATTCCTCTCCATTGATCGAAATCTCTTTCGAGGGTGCTCCGTTCGACTTGCATGTGTTAAGCACGCCGCCAGCGTTCGTCCTGAGCCAGGATCAAACTCTCAATAAAATGGTATCTAAACGCTTATGCGCTTAAATCATTCTATCGAAGCTCATCTTAGCTTCAATTCGTTTGCCATGCTCCAGGGTAATTGACAACCCCCTTCGCACAGCTATCATGTCCATGTCTTTTCAGACATCGAACTCTGGTGCTTTTCGTTCGTTACATTGTTTAATTTACAAGGTGCTCGCCCCGCTCCGCTTCGGCGCGGAACATTCACTATCTTACCACAGGTTTCCCGGTTTGTCAAGTACTTTTTTCGACTTTTTTCAAAATCTTTTTTCGTACTCCTTCGCTTCGGAACCCTTCGCTCGAAAGCTTGATTAGTTTACCACAGCTTCCCAGGTTTGTCAAGTACTTTTTTCATTTTCCTTGAAAAACTTTTCTCAGCCCCTCGCTCCCCGGCTCCCTCGCCGACAGCTCGCTTAATATACCATACCTCCCCTACTTTGTCAACTGCTTTTTTCCATTTTTTAAAAGTTTTTTTCTCAAATTTTCAAAGACATTTTCTCTCATTCGTGATATAGTATACGAGGAATATCCTTCCACAACATATGGTACATATAATATATATGTAGGAACAGGAGAAACCCATGCAGATAAAACGTCTCGCCGCCACTTTCGGGCGGCTGGAGCAGGAGGAATTGACGCTGGAGCCAGGCTTGAATCTCATCGAGGCTCCCAACGAGGCCGGCAAATCCACCTGGACGGCTTTTCTCCGGGTGATGCTCTACGGTCTGAACACCCGGGACCGCAGCGCCGGAGCGGACAAGCGCCGCTATATGCCCTGGAGCGGCAGCGCTATGGAAGGCGTGCTGGAGGTTTCCGCCGCCATGGGGGACGTCACCATACTCCGCCGCACCGCCCGGGCCAACTCCCCTATGGGAGCCTTTTCTGCCGTTTACACCGGTACTGCCGATCCCGTCCCGAACCTCACCGCCTCGGGCTGCGGTGAAACTCTTTTGGGAATCCCGCAGGATGTCTTTGAACGCAGCGCCTATATTCGTCAAACCGGATTGGCGGTGGACCAGAGCAAGGCCCTGGAGCAGCGCATCACCTCTCTTGTAACCACCGGCGAGGAGGATACCTCTCTCACTGCCGCCGCCGGGCAGCTGCGCCGCCAGCTCAATAACCGCCGCCACAATAAAACCGGCCTGCTGCCCCAGCTGGAGGAGGAGCGCCGGACCTTGCAGGCCGCCCTGGAGCAGCTGGACGCCCTGGCCGCCTCCGCCGCCCGGAGCCAGCAGGCTCTGGACGCTCTTCGCCCCCGCCTGGCGGAGACGGAGGCCCTTCTGGCCCGCCACGACGCCGCCGACCAGGCGGACGAACTGCGCCGGGTAGAAAGCGCCCGGGCGGACGCAGCCGCAGCCAGGGACCGGACCAAAACTCTGGAGTCCACCGCCCGGGCCCTGCCCACCCGGCCCGAGCTGGAGGCCATTCAGGGCCGCATTGATGCCCTCTCCTCTATTAATGATGCCGTAGACAGCGCAAGAAGCCGTCTGGACCTGGCTTCTCACAATCTCCGTCAGGCGGAGAAGGCTCTGAACGCCCACCCCTTTGCCGGCCTGACTCCCCCTGAAGCAGCCTCCGCCCCCCTGAACGCAGGTCCCAGGCCCGCCCTGCCCCGCTGGCTTCTGCCTCTGGCCGTTCTGGCCGGACTTCTTCTGACCGGCGTGGGGATATATGTAACCCGCAACTGGCTGATCTCCGCCGGCGGCGGCCTGGGCCTGTTCGGCGTTATCTTTTTGATCTCCCAGTGGCGTTTCCGGAAGATGAAAAAGCAGTGGGAGGTCAACTCCGCCCAGCTTGAGCAGCAGCGGGAAGCCGCCGTTGCCGAATACACTCCTCTCTACGAGGCGGAAGCCGAAGCCCGGGCCAAGCAGCTGGCAGCCCAGGCCGCCTGGGAGGCGGTGTCCGCCAGCGCTTCCGCCAATCTGGATTCCATTCTCACCCAGCTGCGCTCCTTCCGTCCCATGGTCCGGAATCTGCCGGAGGCCTGTCAGGCTCTCAATGACGCCTTTCTTCTCCGGGGCAAGCTGGAGCAGGCCCAGCGCCGGGAGGACGAGGCCCGGCACCGCTGGGAGGCTCTCCGGGACGCCGCTCCCCCCATTCCTTCGGTTCCAGCCCAGCGTCCGGAAGCTTCCCGGGAGGATCTGCGTTTCCGTCTGGCTCAGCTCCGGGAGCAGGAGGCATCCATCCACCGGGAGCTTCACACCACTCAGGGCCGCATTCAGTCTCTGGGCGATCCCTCCGAGCTGCGTCTTGGCCTGCAAGCGCTGGAGGAGCGCCAGATCACCCTGCAAAAGGAGTACGACGCCATCGCTCTGGCCATGGAAGTTCTGGCTCTCTCCGGTTCCACCTTGCAGACACGCTTCTCCCCCGCTCTGGGGGAGCGCGCGGCCGCCATCTTTACAAGGCTGACCGGCGGACGTTATAACAAGGTGCTGCTGAACCGCTCCATGTCGCCCTCCGCCCAGCAGGCGGAGCAGCTGACGCCCCGGGAGGCGGAGCAGCTCAGCCAGGGTGCGGCGGATCAGCTGTATCTTGCGGTACGCCTTGCCATCTGTGAGATGGTGCTGCCCGCCAGCCAGTCGGTTCCCATTCTTCTGGACGATGCGCTGGTGAATTTTGATGATGAGCGGATGGCCTCTGCCCTGGATTATCTTCTGGATCTTGCCCGCCGGCATCAGATTTTGCTTTTTACCTGCCAGAAGCGGGAAGGTGAGTATCTTCGCTGGGCGTATCCCCAGCGCTTTCATCACATCAGGCTCTGAGAGGTATCCCCATGGCCCGTTTTTGTTTCATTTTTCTTCTTCTCATGGTTTACAGTCTTCTCGGCTGGTGCGGTGAGATGGTCTACTGCTCCCTGGGCCAGCGGAAGCTCTGCGAAAAGCGGGGCTTCCTCAACGGCCCCATCTGTCCAATTTATGGTCACGGCGCTCTGACTGTCCTCCTCTGTCTGAACGGGGGCTGCGATAATCCTCTGCTTACGTTCTTTTTCGGCGCGCTCCTGACCTCTGCTGTGGAGTACGCCACCAGCTATGCCATGGAGAAGCTGTTTCACATGCGCTGGTGGGACTATACCCAGTACCGCTTCCACATCAACGGCCGGGTCTGTCTTCTCAACTCCACCCTCTTTGGTCTGGCCAGCGTATTTCTCTGCCACCTTGCCAATCCTGCCGTCATAACCTGGCTGGCCACTCTCTTCGCTTCCGGCGCAGGCGTTCCTCTAAGCCTGATTTTTCTGATTCTCTACCTGACGGATATCATTCTTTCCGTCCGCGGTGCCATTCGCCTCAGCAGCCGTCTTGCCAGACTTCACGCCATCCATGACGAGCTGGCCCGGAAACTGGAGGCCCTCCGCGTCGAATCTCAGCAGACTGTCACGGCCCGCCGCCGCCGGCTGGAGGACGCCATATCCGTCCGGCTGGAGTCTGCCAGAGCGGAGGCCCAGCAGAAACTCCACGCCCTCTACCAGCGTCAGGACTTCTTTGAACGCCGCCTGCTCCGCTCCTTCCCCACTTCCAGCTCGCCCCGCTATCCTGAGGCGCTGAAAAGGTGGAAAGAATACTTGGAGAACCTCAAGCAGTAAATCCATTTAAAACAATTGATCAAAAAGGAGAACACATCATGTCCGAATGCACCCATGATTGCAGCACCTGCGGCGAAAGCTGCGGCGAACGCACCGAACCCCAGTCCTTCCTGAAGGAACACAATCCCGCCGCCCGGGTAGGCAAAGTCTTTGGCGTTGTCTCTGGCAAGGGCGGCGTAGGCAAATCCATGATCACCAGCCAGCTGGCTGTTTTGACCCGCCGCGCCGGATATAAAACCGGCATTCTGGACGCGGATGTCACGGGCCCCTCCATTCCCAAGGCCTTTGGCATACACCGCCGGGCCATGGCCGACGAGCGGGGCATGATTCCCGTGGAGACGGAGACCGGCATCCAGCTGATGAGCGTCAATCTCCTGCTGGATGACGAAACGGATCCCGTTATCTGGCGGGGACCTGTCATCGGGGGCGTTGTCACCCAGTTCTGGACCGATGTGATCTGGGATGTGGACTATCTTTTCATTGACATGCCTCCGGGAACTGGAGACGTGGCCCTCAGCATTTTCCAGTCCCTTCCTCTCGACGGCATTCTGATTGTGGCTTCTCCCCAGGAGCTTGTCAGCATGGTGGTGGAAAAGGCGGTCAAAATGGCGGAAATGATGTCCATTCCCATTACCGGCGTTATTGAAAACATGAGCAGCCTCTTTTGTCCGGACTGCGGCAAAGAGATTCCCCTCTTTGGCCAGGGCAAAACCCAGGCCGCTGCCGATGCTCACCATCTCAAGCTCCTGGCCCGCATGCCCCTGGATCCCGCCCTCGCCCAGCTTACTGACCAAGGCAGGATCGAAGACCTCCAGGCCCAGTGGCTGGCGCCGGTGGCGGAGGAGATCCTGGCGAAAGAGCGCGGCAGCCGGTATTTGTCCTTTTCCTTGCGCGCAAAGGGATTATAATGGAGGTTTGCCTGGTGGCTTCGCTCTGCTTTGCAGGCGCGGGCTGACGGAGGAGTTTCAGATTCCTGCCGGTTCCAACCTGACGCGGAACATTCCGCGTCAGGTTTTTTGTTCAACTCTGATCGCAGAGCCGGGGTGGAATCTCTGTTCTTAATAAGAGGGGCGGAACATTCGTTCCACCCCTCTTATATAATCATACTATGCGAGCAAAGCACTTTACTCAAAAAAATTTTCTTCTTTTAAACCGGTTTTCCTATACATTACGTATAAAAACCACTTTTGATTCTGTTCTCCCCTCCGCAGTCTGGAAGCACCGGGCCATACAAGCTTATCCTTTCAGATTTTCCAGTGCGTCCGGCGCATTGGAGATAATCTCTCCAACCACCTGACATGTTTCCAGATCCGCACAGCTGCCGCATGTCGTCACGCCTTTTTTCAGCGCACACTGGCGAATGCTGCAATAACTTTCACAATATACCGTTTTAACCCCGTCTGCGCGACAGCCCTCACAATTGATATGCTCCGGCAAAATAGGCGCGTGATTCAACTCCGCCCACAGCCTTGCTGTTTTCTCACGCAGAGCGTAATCGTTATGGATTGTTGCAAGATATGCGTCGCATTTTTCACAATCCAGCCCGCAGTATGCAATCATATTCTTCATAGTTTCTCTCCTCACCGCGGTTATTTTTGTTCTCAAAGGGAACGAACGCCCCTGCTCGTGCGCTCACGCAATCTCCGCCGCGAGGCCAGCCCAGCCCTCTTCCAGTCCGCTGGTCACTCCTGTGGTCTTGCTGACAGTGCCGCCGTCATGAGAGATGGCCAGATAGACGCTGCCGGGTTCCACGTTGGCCCAGCCGTCCACCAGAGTGACGCCTGCCGGCGCGGCGCCTTCTCTGACCCGGTACTGCACATCCGCCCGGAACACGTCCACATAACCGTCCTTCGTCAGGCCCGCGTAGCTGCTGGCCCATTCCAGCGCGTTGATCCGGTATTGCCCCGTATAGATTTCCCGGTCCTCCGCCGGCCAGCTCTGCATATAGCTCTCAATTGCGTTCTGCGCCTCCTCGTCCACTACATAGCCGTCCTTATCCAGAAACAGTACGGTCATTCCGTCCGCCTTCTGCCAATCCGGCTCCTCCGGAATGATATAGCTCTCCGCGAAGGGCTTCTCATCCCCCACTGTCAGCGTCCTGGCCAAGGCCGTGAACAACTTGCCGTACTGCTCCCATTTCGCTTTTGGCGCGGTGCCCTCCGTCACTGGGCTTCCCTCTCCAATTCCGCTGTAGAATTGCAGCATCCGGTCATTCCCTTCCGCCGACAGGTTGACAAACTTTCCTTGATATTCACTGTTCGGCTCAAACCGTACCAGCAGCTGGGCTCCGTCCCCGGAGGTAAACTGCCCGCCGTTTTCTCCCACGCTTTCCGTGGTCCAGTCCTCCGGCACCCAGATACTCCATCCGGCACCCTCATACAGGACACAGGGTACCTCTTCGCCGTCCACCCTCAGGCTCAGTTTTTCCTCTTCCGGCTTCTTCACGGGCTCCGCCGGTTCCTGCTGTCCCACATCCGGCGCTTCCGGCGTCTCTTCCGGCTGATTCCAGGGCTGCCAGACCCCCAGTCCCACACCTGCCGCCGCCAGCAGCACCACGCCGCCGGCGATACCTGCCTTCGCCTTCCCGCTCAGATCTCTCAGCTTTTCCCACATTATGTATATACCTCCTGTTTCTTTCTCTCAGCAGCTGCTCTGTTTTCAGCACCCCAGAGAAAATCCCGCCAATAACTGCTCCATTCACTCTGCTTCTCCAGGGGCGCGGCCCGTTCCCGGGCTTTCGAGGGATATCATAACATGAAAATGCTTCAAAGTCGTTTCATGGAGCTTACGATTTGATAACAATTTTTCGTCTGCCTGTAACAAATCCCGACAAAATTCTCAAAAAGTATCAAATCCGTATCTCCCAGCCCTCCAGCGCGGCAAAAGCACCAGGGGGACGGAATGATATCCCGCCCCCCCCTGATATAAACAGATTCTGCCCGCCTCACTCTCTCAGCAGCTGCCTTCTCTCTCTCCAGTCCGGCAGCACCTCCTCCACGCAGGCGTAGAAATTTCTGCTGTGGTCCTTGTGCCGGATGTGGGCCAGTTCGTGGACGACGACGTAATCAACAGCCTCTTCCGGATACTGCATCAGTCTCCAGGAAAAACAAATCCGGTTTTTCGCACTACAGCTGCCAAAACGCTTTCTGGCTCCGGTAATGGTAAGTCCGGTCGGGCGAAGACCCATAATCCGGCCATAATGCTCCACCTTCCCGGGGAGCGTCTCCTTTGCCAGACGGATCAGCTCCGCCCGCTCCTCCTCGCCGGGCTCGGGATGCCTTTCCCGCCGCTCCCTCTGGATAACCTGATGTTCCCTGATCCAGTCTTCGTGCCGGGCGACAAAATCCTCTATGGTTTTCCGGGCCAGCCTCATGGGGGCGCGGACTACGACCTCTCCCTCGCCCGTCACCTCCAGCGCCAGCGTCTTCCGCCGGGACCGGATCAGCTCATAGGCAAGCCCGCTCACCGGATATCCCCCCGGTCCTTCAGCTCTCCCACGATTTTCCGGTACATCTCTTCGTCGATCCTGTACTTCTTCAGATATACCAGATAGCCTGCTGCGATAGCCAGCAGCGGCAGCGCCATCATGGCCGCTTTCATCATCATAAGACCCTGAGCAGTCACATCTGCGGCGCTTTCAGCCCGGTTGATACCGGACACAATCAGCGTCAGCGTCACCACACCGGTGGCAATGGCGGCCCCCAGCTTGTTGATTAGAGGCTGAATGGAAAACGTGACGGAATCATTCCGCTTCCCCAGCTTCCACTGCCCGTATTCCACCGTATCCGCCAGAAACATCAGCATCAGCGTCTGAATAAAGGCCTGCCCCACGAACAGCAGCACCCCCGCCGCGGCGATGGGAATCATGTTCACCGGCGCAAAGAAAAACACCACATACCCTGCGGCCACCAGCGCGGTGGCGATAGAGTACAGCTTCTTCCGGCTGATTCTGGCGGAAACCCTGGGGAATACCGCCAGCGCCGCCAGCTGGCTGACTCCCAGCACTCCGGCAAATACGGAGTACATGTTCTCATCTCCGTAGGCGTACTTGAAGTAGTAGGTCCCGAAGCTGGTGGTGGTGCAGTACCCGATCATAAACAGCGCCATGCTCACGATGGTCCACATCAGCTGATCGTTACCGAAGAGTACCTTCACCATATCCCTTAGAGAGGTGCTTTCCTCCTCCCGAAAGCTTCTGGTCTCCTTCACTCCGAAGACAGTAATCATCTGGAAGCCCACCATGACGGCGCATACGATCACCGCCAGCACAAACCAGGCCCTCTGCCCGTCTCCGCCGAATGCCTCCGTCAGCGCCCCGGTAACGGGCAGAATCCCCACCACCACGGCATACATGCCCACATTCGCGCAGATTCTGGCGAAAGCGCCCATGCTCTCCCGCTGCCTCTGGTCCACGCTCAGCGCCGGCAGCTGGGTCCAGTAGGCAATGTCGTTGACTCCGTAAAAAATGTCCCACAAAATATAGCTGGCGGCAAACACAGCCACATAGGCCCCGCCGCCCAGCGGCAGGTCGGCAAACATCATCAGCATGCACAGGGAGCTGACCACCGCACCAACCACCATCCATGGCTTGAACTTTCCCCATCGGGTGTGGGTGTTGTCAATAATCACCCCGGTAATGGGATCATTGAAGGCATCCAGAATTCTCAGCGCGGTCAGTACCCCGCCCACCAGCGCCAGCATGGCGTCGTCCAGGTTTTTCACTTCTGTCAGGAAGAACAGAAGGTACATGCTCTCCATGGAGTAGAACATATCCCGTCCGATGGTTCCCAGCCCGAAGCAAAGCCTGTTCCTCCGGTCCAATTTGGTCATTACCTCTCTCCTCACTCCAGAATCACCGCTTCCCAGGCGTCCAGCTTCCCGTCAAAGCTCTCTCTCCCATAGTTGGAACGAATCACCTTTCCCCGGCAGGAAACCTCCGCCTGCTCGCCGCTGAAATTCAACGCCACGCTCAGCCGCTTCTCCCCCAGTATTCTCTGGTAAACGAACACCTGCTCTCCGGCCTCCAGCAGCGCAAAGTCCCCTCTCCGGAGAACCTCGCTGTCCCGCCGCAGCTTCAGCAAATCCCGGTACCAGTTCCAGATGGAGTCGGGGTCGCTCTCCTGCTGCGCCAGGTTGATGCTGGCGCAGTTGTGGTTGATTCCCAGCCAGGGCCTGCCCTTCGTAAATCCGGCGCCCTCTTCACCGGTCCATTGAAAGGGTGTTCTCGCGTTGTCCCTGCTGGTTCTGGCGATGATCTTCCATCTCAGCTTCTGGGGAATGTGAAATTTCCGAAGCACCCGTTCCACATTTTTACTTTCCACGTCATTGAGCTGCCTCATCCGGCTGAAATCGAAATTCAGCATACCGATTTCCTGCCCCTGATACAGAAACGGAGTGCCCTTCAGCGTCAGCGCCAGCGCCGCCAGCAGTTTCCCGCTCTCCTTCCACCGCGTCTCGCTGCCGAACCGGGGAATGGATCTGGGCTGGTCGTGGTTTTCCAGATAGATGGCGTTCCACTCCAGTTCCTTCTGCCACTTTGCCAGACACTGGAAAAACACCTTCGGCCGGAACCGCTTCTTGAACCACTTCAAAAGAAACTGATCGCACTCCATGTGCTCGAAGGAGAATACCATATCCAGCTCTTTCCGCTCCCTGCCGCACAGCGCTCTCGCCTGCTCCGGCGAGACGAACACCGTCTCTCCCACGGCGAAAGCTCCGTACTCGTCCAGCACCTCCCTCAGCTCTCTGAGGATCTCATGGGTACCCTCCAGGGACAAATAGTGCTCGCTTCCCGTCAAGGCCAGCTGCTTTTTCCCATTCTCCAGGCTGTCCTTCCACAAAATGTTGATTACGTCGCACCGGAATCCGGCCACGCCTTTTCTCAGCCAGAACCGGAGGATATCCTTGACCTCCTCCAGTACCGCCGGATTGTGATAATTGAGATCCGCCTGACTTTTCGCGAACAGATGCAGATAGTACTCGCACCGCTCCGGGTCAAACTCCCAGCATTCCTCTCCAAAAAAGCCGGTCCAGTTGTTGGGCAGCGTTCCGTCCGCCCCGCCTTTCCTCCAATAGTAGTAGTCCGCGTACTGGCTGGTTTTGTCTCTGCTCCGCCGGAACCAATAGTGGCTTGTGGAGGTGTGATTGATCACCAGATCCATGATAATCCGGATACCCCGCTTTCCGGCTTCCGCGATCAGCCGTTCCATGTCCTCCATGGTCCCATACTCCGGATTGATCTCCCTGTAATCACTGATATCATATCCGTTGTCCGCGTTGGGGGACTGATACACCGGACTGAGCCAGACCGCGTCCACTCCCAGCTCCTGCAAGTAGTCCAGCCGGCTGATGATACCCGGAATGTCCCCGATGCCGTCCCCGTTGGAATCCTGAAAGCTGCGGGGATAGATCTGGTAGATGACTGCGTCCTTCCACCACTCCATTACTCCCCGTCCTCCCCGCCGCAGGGCGTATCGCAGAACTCCCGGAACAGCGCCTCGCTGACGCCTCTCTCCTCAATCACTCTCCGGTAGAACTCCCCGCTTCTCTTCACACTTCTTTTTTGACTTTCATAGTCCACATGCACCAGCCCGAACCGGGCGGAGTTCCCTTCCACCCACTCCCAATTATCGCAGAAGCACCAGTGATAGTACCGCTCCACCGGCACGCCGCTTTCACACAGCGCCTTCAGATGTTCGGCAATGAATCTTGCCCGGAACCGGTCCTGATTGTCGCAGGTACCGTTTTCCGTGATATACACCGGTCTGGGCAGCATCTCATAGACCTTCCGGCAGACCTCGGCAATTCCCTCGGGATAGATCTCCCACCCCAGATCATTCACGGCGCATCCCTGGGCCACACCGTCTGCGGGCCCGCTGACCGTGGAGCGGGTGTAGTAGTTGACCCCGTGGAAGTCGCAGTATCTCCCCGGCACAATCGAGGGGTGCCGCCCGATGGGGAAGGAGACCCTCCCCAGGCACATGGCTCTGGTCAGGCTCCCCTGAAACAGCTGCTCCGTTCTGGAGGCCCAGAACCGGTGCAGCGGATTTTCCGGATTTTTCGCCGCGAAGACTCTCAGGTGGTTGGCCACGCCCACCCTGGTATCCTTGTATCCCATTTGCAGCCTGGTTTTCCGGATAAGTCCGTAGGCTTCGATATGCGCGGCGGCCATATTGGTCATGACCCGGCTCATTTCCAGGAAACTTTTTTGTCCCGGAGGCCAGATTCCCTGGAAGAAACCATTGAAAGCGTAGACGTTGGGCTCGTTGACGGTAATATACTCGCTGACCAGATCCCCCACGCTTTCCACAATTTTTCTCACATAGCGGAGAAAACAGGTAATATTATCTCTTACGGCGAACCCGCCCCTGTCCTCCAGCCACATCGGGTTGCTGAAGTGGTGCAGCGTCAGCAGCACAGGGATGCCCGCCTCGTGCAAGGCCTGGATTTCCTCCCGGTAGCGGGCGATTACGGCTTCGTCAAAGACCCCGTCCTCCGGCTCGATTCTGCTCCATTCCAGACCCATGCGGTAGCATTGGATACCCATATTTTTCATCAGCTCCAGATCTTCCCGCCACCGCCGGTAGTGGTCTGTGGCCACGGAGGGATCCGAATCGTCCTTGACAAATCCCTGCCGGTACCAGCTGTACCAATTGTTATTCTGATCTCCGCCCTCGATCTGCGTGGCAGCGGCCGCCGCGCCCAGCAGTAAATTCTCATTCAGCTGAAATTCCATAGAAACTCCTTTTCCATCTGGCGGCGGGGCCGCCGGTCCCAGCTTCCATATTTTCCGGTACAGGCTTTATAGCCGGCACACTTGAGAAGCAGAAAAGAAAGGAACGAAAAATAGCGCAGGGCAAGACGCCAACGCCGCCCTGCGCCATTTTGACCGCCAAACTTTACCAGTTTTCAGGTGTGCCGGTTATATTGTACGCCCGGCGGAAGTTTTTTTCAATAGAATTCTTTCTCACCTTCCGATGAAAAAGCGGCAGAAATTCTTAACGTTTTTTGAAAGCTTTTTTGCAAAATTCGGGGACAATCCTTTCGAAATCTCAAATTTTCTAAGAAAACTTCTGGCTGGGAATGCAACAGCAAAAGAGGAGCGCCAGCCTACAGGCTGACACTCCTTCTTCATATGTCCACGCGATAGCTTTCGTTGTAAGCCCGGTAAAGGAATGCCGCAATTTCGCCCCGGCTATACACTTTATGGAGGAGAAAGGGGTGCCGCTGGTGCTGTCGGGTAGTCAGCATGATCCTGCGGGAATTGCCGCTGCTTGTATGCCCTGCGGAGCATGGGGTTTTAAGAACCTGTATTCACAGGTGTTGAACGCCGTCTGGGTGGGGCTGAGGTGGGCCATTGGAGGGTATAAAAAGACAGGAGGCCGGAGCTCCGGCCTCCTGTCTTTTCGGTTTTTAGGGTTTGGCTGTGGGCAGGTTGGCTGCTTCCTTATCAGTGCCCACCCTTCCGGAACGGCCTCATTTCATGATCTCCCATAGGGGCTCCGGCCCAGTCTCCTCTGCCCTTCCTCAAAGTAAGCCAGATTCACCAGCGTCATATACGGCATCAGCCAGATATCGAGCAGTCCCATCGTCAGTCCGGACAGCAGCAGCCAGCCGATAAAGCTGAGATCCAGCACAAACAGCTCCCCCTTCATTCCCAGGGTCTGCTGGCAGGAGAGACGGATGGCGTCCCCCGCCGAAAGTGACTCATCAGTCAGGACATTATAGTATGCAAACCGGTACCGGTATGTGGCAATAATCCCGGGAATCCAGAACAGCAGCGACCACAAAAAGATCTTTACCGACATCTGTACCCAGCACCAGATCAGCTTTCCCGCCGAGCCCAGTCCGTCGGCCAGACTGGAATACGGCATCGCCGCTCCTTGCCGGATACCCATGCAATAAATGTAATATCCTCCGTTAAGCACCAGCATCACCAGGGAAACCAGAGTGGAGAGAAAGAAACTGCGGCCGGTGCTCTCCGGCAGCGTGCGTACCAGGCCCTCCAGCTGCTCCAAATCCCCGCTGGCCAGAATGTCATAGTACTGTCTGGCTATGTCATAGGAATAGAATATCCCTCCGCCCTGAATCATATCCACGGTCCGCTCCAGTACAAAGCCGATCAGCACGACCAACAGCGTCACAATATAAGGATTTACCTGAGCGGAGCCCATGATTTCCTTGGCCTCCGCTTTGATTTCCGCCCGATTCAACATAGATTTCTGCCTCCCAAATATATTTTGCAGCCTTCCGGGGCGGGTTTCATCATACCATTTTTTCCCGGGAAATGCAAGCCGCAGAAATTTGCGCCTTTTCTGGCAGGATTATCAAATGATTTTCCATATTTTGATTTATTTCCTCAGAAAAACTGTCCTTCCCCTGAAAAATTTCTGGACACGGCGTGTAAATGGGAGTATGATATGTGCGTGTGTTTTTGGGCTCCGGCCCATGTTTAGAAGAAATTGAGGTGAAGATATGGCACAAGCTTTCTTTGGCGGCATCCATCCCAACGACCAGAAGTCCGCCACCAATAAGAAGCCGGTGGAGAGCCTCCCTCCGCCCCAGCGGGTGGTGATTCCCATGTCCCTCCACATCGGCGCACCCTGCACGCCCTGCGTGGCGGCCGGCGATTTTGTGACGGTGGGCCAGAAGGTGGGGGACGCGCCTGCCTTTGTTTCCGCTCCTGTCCACGCCAGTATCTCCGGCAAGGTAACGGCAGTAGAACCCCGCATTCACTTTTCCGGCGTACCGGTGATGAGTGTGGTGATCGAGAATGATTTTAACGACACCCCCTGTCCCTCTCTGGCTCCCGTCCGAAACCCGGACGACCTCACCCCGGAGCAGATTTCCGCTCTGGTGAAGGAGGCGGGCGTCGTAGGTATGGGCGGGGCCACCTTCCCCACCCATGTAAAGATTTCCTCCGGACTGGGCAAGGTGGACACAGTGATCGTCAATGCCAGCGAATGCGAGCCTTACATCACCAGCGACCACCGCATTCTTCTGGAGCACCCGGAGGAGGTCCTGGGCGGTGTGAAGCTTCTGGCCCGGATTTTCGGCGTGGACCGGGTTCACATTGCCATCGAGGCCAACAAGGCCAACGCCGCCGAGATGCTCCGGCTGAAGATCGAGGAGGAAAAGGCGCCCGCCGTGGTGGATGTGCTGCGCACCCGTTACCCTCAGGGCGCGGAAAAGCAGCTTTGTCAGTCCATCACCGGCCGGCAGGTGCCCCCCGGTGCCCTTCCCGCCTCCATTGGCTGCGCGGTGTTCAATATTGTCACCACTGTAGCCATTTACCGCGCCGTTTACCACGGAAAGCCAGTGACCCATCGGATTGTCACCGTCTCCGGCTCCGGCGTGAATGAGCCGAAAAATCTCCTCTGCCCTATCGGCGCGCCCATCAGCGATCTGCTGGACGCCTGCGGCGGGGTCAAAAAGTCCACCTTCAAAATTCTTATGGGCGGTCCCATGATGGGCCATGCCCAGTACGACATGTCCGCCCCCATCGGCAAGGGTACCAACGCCATTTTGGCTTTCTGCGAGAAGGAGGAGCGCACAGTGGAGCACCCTGCCTGCATTCGCTGCGGCAAGTGTATTTCCGTCTGTCCCATGCATCTTCAACCCGTGTTTCTCTATCAGTACCAGCAGGCCGGCATGCTTCCGGCCCTGGAGGACGCTCACGTTCTGGACTGCATCGAGTGCGGGGCCTGTACTTACATCTGTCCCGGGCGGCTCCATCTGGTTCAGGCATTCCGGGCGGGCAAGCAGCTTATCAACAACGCCAAGGCCGCCGCAAAAGCCGCCGGCGAGGCCAAAGCCGCGGACAAAAAAGAGAAGGAGGCGTAACCGTGGACTATAAAGATCTGAATCTCATTGGCTCCTCCTCCCCCCATATCCGTACCAAGGACGGCGCGGGCCACATTATGGGGGAGGTCCTGATCGCCATGGTGCTGCCCCTGGCCTTTGCGGTATATAATTTCGGTCCCCGGGCCTTGGCCGCCGCTGCGGTGAGCGTAGCCGGCTGCTGCTGCTTCGAGTGGCTGTACCGCATTCTTCTGGGGAAGAACAACACCCTTGGGGATCTCAGCGCTGCCGTCACCGGCGTGCTCATTGCCTTCGTCTGTCCCGTCACGGTTCCCTACTGGGTTCTTCTCATCGGCGACTTTTTCGCCATTGTGGTGGTCAAACAGCTTTTCGGCGGCGTAGGCAAGAACTTTCTCAATCCCGCCCTGGCCGCCCGGGCCTTCATGCTCTGCTGGGCGGGAGAAATGACAACCTGGGTCGCGCCCCGCTCTCCCAACTTCACTCCTGTTCCCGTCTGGGGGCCCTTTGACGCGGCCACCTATCCCACGCCCATGGCGCTGCTCCATGAAAACAATCTGGAGGGTCTCCAGGGCATCTATGATCTTTCCAAGATGTTTGTGGGCCTTATCGGCGGCTCCATGGGGGAGGTCAGCGCTCTGCTGCTGATTCTCGGCGGTCTGTTCCTGATCTGGCGGAAGGTCATCACCTGGTACATCCCCGTCAGTTATATCGGCGTTGTAGCCGCCCTGACCTTCCTTTTCCCTCGGGGCAACGATCCGGTGCAGTGGATGCTGTACAACCTTCTGGGAGGCGGTCTGATGCTGGGAGCCTTTTTCATGGCCACCGACTATGTCACCTCTCCCGTCAGCCACCTGGGTCAGGCCATCTATGGCGCAGGCTGCGGTCTTATCACCGTTTTCATCCGCTACTTTGGCTCTTATAACGAGGGCGTCTGTTACGCTATTCTGATCATGAACCTGACCGTATGGATCATAGACAAGAACATCAAACCCCGCCGCTTCGGCGTGATCAAAGCGCCCCCTGGAGCGGCCCGGAAAGTCAGGAAGAAGGAGGCAGTTAAATGAACAAGGAAGCTGACGCCAAGCGCCCCCCTCTCTCTCTTGATCCTCAATATATTCTCCGTATCACCGGCGTTCTTTTTGTTATCTGTCTTCTGACCGCCCTGCTTCTGGGTGTGGTCAACCAGATTACCAAACCCCGCATCGACGCCATTGAGAAGGCCAAGAAGGAAGCCGCGCTGACCCAGGTCTTTCCGGCAGATGAGTACGTTCCCTATGAAGGAGAGCTCTCCGGGAATGTCTCCTCCCTGTATACCGTCCGCTCCGCCGGAGCAGATGCGGGCTGGGTGGCGGAAACCACCGTCTCCGGCTCCCAGGGTCCCATCACCATGATGGTCGGCGTGGATTCCACAGGCAGTATCACCGGCGTCTCCGTCGTCAGCCACAGCGAAACCCCCAATATCGGCACCAAAGTGGTGGCTGACCAGTCTGTTCTGGACCGCTTTACCGGCATGAGTCATGAAAACGGCGAGATCACCGTCAATTCCGGAACCAACCGCTTCGACGGCGTCTCCGGGGCCACGGTCAGCTCCCGGGGCGTGGCCGCCGGCGTCAACGCTGCTCTTGACGCAACAGCCGGTCTGATTGGAAAGGAGAGCTGACCTGATGAATGTAGGCAAGCAGATCAAAGAGGGTTTTCTCACACAGAATCCGGTGCTGGTACAGCTGCTGGGCATGTGCTCCACCCTGGCCATCACCACCACCATTTCCAACGGCCTCGGCATGGGCCTGTCCGTAATGGTGATTCTGACTCTTTCCAACATTTTTATTTCCCTGCTGCGCAAGATCATACCGGAACAGGTTCGCATTGCCTGTTACATTGTGGTTATCGCTGGTTTCGTTACTATGGTGGACCTGCTGCTTCAGGCATTCTTCCCTGACATTGCTGAGAGCCTGGGTGTCTTCATTCCTCTTATCGTGGTCAACTGCATCATCCTCGCCCGAGCGGAATCCTTTGCCAGCAGGAACAATCCTATGGCCGCCGCTGTCGACGGTATCTGTCAGGGTCTGGGGTATACTCTGGTCCTGCTCGCGATGAGTGCCATCCGGGAGCTGCTGGGCTCCGGCGCTCTGTCGGGGAATCAGATTTTCCCCGCGGAATACAGCGCCTCGCTGATTGTCCAGCCGGTAGGCGGCTTTCTCACACTGGGCTGTCTCATCGCTTTGATGCAGTGGATTCAGCGCAAGGTCAAGGGAGGGAAATGATCATGGAATGGACCATTCTGCTGGATATTGCCCTTGGGGCGATTTTGGTGAACAACTTTATTCTGGCGCAGTTTCTGGGTATCTGTCCCTTTATGGGCGTGTCCAGGAAGATGGACACCTCTTTGGGTATGGGCTTTGCGGTCATATTTGTCATGGGTCTGGCCTCAGCGCTGTGCTACCCGGTAAACAAGCTGCTGCTGGCATTGAACCTGAACTACATGCAGACGGTCGCCTTTATTCTGGTTATCGCCGCTCTGGTGCAGTTTGTGGAGATGTTTTTGAAGAAGGCCGTTCCTACCCTGTATCAGGCTCTGGGCGTGTATCTGCCGCTGATTACCACCAACTGCGCGGTACTGGGCGTAGTGCTGCTGAATGTGCAGAACAACTACAATTTCATTGAATCCGTGGTTTATGGCATTACCGGCGGCGTGGGATTCCTGCTGGCCATCGTTCTGTTTTCCAGCATCCGGGAGCGTCTGGAGTTCTCTGACCCGCCCAAAGCCTTCCGAGGCTTCCCCATCGCTCTGATTACCGCGGGTCTGATGGCCCTCTGTTTCATGGGCTTTTCCGGCCTTCAGATTCCCTGGTAAATCCGGGGGCCTGTTCCCCGCAAATACATTTCCAACGACCCGGCTGTTTCTCACTGTCAGCCGGAAGAGAGGTAGGAATATGAATATCTTCTATGCTGTACTGATTCTTGGCATCCTGGGCGGGGTCTTTGGTCTCGTTCTTTCCCTGGCTTCCAAGATATTTGAGGTCAAGGCCGACCCCAAGCTGGATCTGATTCTGGACTGCCTGCCGGGGGCCAACTGCGGGGGCTGCGGCTATCCCGGCTGCGCCGGGTGCGCGGCGGCCATCCTGGCCAGGGAAGCTCCCGTCAACGCCTGCCCCAGCTGCTCTGGCCTTCAGACCAGCCGCATTGCTGCCGTCATGGGGGTGGAAGTCAAAGCCCAGGAGCGCCGGGTTGCCTTCGTCCGCTGTTCCGGCGGCGACCGGGCCAGCCGGAAGTTTGAACGCTACGTAGGCATTGAGGACTGCGTAGCCGCCATGAAGGTGTCCGGCAACGGCACCCTGGAGTGCGCCTCCGGCTGTCTGGGCCGGGGAACCTGCGTCCGGGCCTGCAAGTTTGACGCCATTCATATCAACTCCCACGGCGTGGCTGAGGTGGATCAGGACAAATGTACCCACTGTATGCAGTGCGCCAAGGCCTGCCCCCGCCATGTCATCACTGACGTTCCCTATTCCGTGGATATCGTGGTCCCCTGCGGCAACCACGATAAGGGTGCCATTGCCAAGGCCGGCTGTTCTGTCAGCTGCATCGGCTGCCGTCTCTGCGAACGAAACTGTCCCACCCAGGCCATCACCGTAAAGGACAACGTGGCCTCCATTGACTACAGCAAATGTACTTCCTGCGGCGTCTGTGTAACCAAATGTCCCCGGAAACTGATTACCGATATCCATGCCACCGGCAAGGTGGAACCCGTAGCGCCGGTAGCCTGATCCAAATTTTGAAAAATGTTCCACGTGGAACATTTTTGCTTCGTCCCTTGGTGCGGAGCGGAAATGTTTCATGTGGAACGTTTTTCTTTCATAATAGCACCGCCAGCTTGAAATTTACCGATTTTATAAAGCAGCTTGCAAAAAATCATTATTTATGGTATATTCAGACATATTTTTTAAACTGGAGGGAGTTAATACAATGTACGATATACAAAGATATTTCTACAAGGATGAAGAAGCTTTTTATGAAAATGTTAATGGAGAATTGGGAAGAAGATCTATCCACAACAAACGTGATAAAACAAGGGTTAACAAAGCTAAGGAGCAAAGCCAACAAGAACCAGTGCCTGTCAGTAAGGTATTGGCGTACATTAATGAACTATTGAATTTCATTAAGCAGAATAACGGAACATCAAAGGTAAGCCGCGTAGAAGCAATAGAGCTTGATAGTCGCCATCATCTTATCCTGGATAACGCCATAATTGCTGTTGATTGCAAATGGACGGAACCCGTCTATGATAAGAAACTCCGTAAGTATATCAGGTGGGACAGTAAATACGATGTCATCAAAGAGGTATTTCATTTAACTGACGCAAGAAATCTTGTTTGGATAAAATTCACGGCAAATGGAAGAGTAGGCGTTGTTGCCAAAAGCTTTGATATTAATTTTGATTACGATACAACGTCTGGAGAATTGGCACGCGACTGGGATAATGGATGGGATACATCATTTGTTTTGATATTTCCACTTACTCCGGATATTCTCCGACAGTATTCCAAAGAAGATGTTGAAACTGCAATCGGTAATTATTTAATAGAAAAGAAAGTGCCAATTATAGACTACTATTCACATAATTATTAAGTAAGTGAGCATATCCTAATTGTCAAAACTCTGCGGCTATACTGCAATTTATTTAACGGAAACGAGGTGAAGGCTCCATGCTCTTTATTCGAGGTAACTGCCCGGCGCGGTCAAAGATCTGACAGCAGACCGCTCCGGAGATATTCTTTTTTGAAAGAAAAGGAGCCAAATAGAACGTTAACGCACTTCGGAAATCTCTTCTACATCGGGACTTCCACACGATAACGATGCTGCGTTTGATATAGTTGTCAGCCGACTGCGCCGAACCGTAAAAACAATGATTACGATAAGGAGCAGCTGTCATGAAGCATCAAGATACCCTTTTAACCCAATGGCTGGCGGAGGAACAGGCAGCTCACATGCTGGGCTGGGACTTCTCTCATATCCATGGCCGCTATCAAGAGGAGGAGGACCTCCCCTGGGACTACAAAGCCTCTCTTCGCCGCAGTCTTTTTCCATCTGCCCGGATTCTGGATATGGACACCGGCGGGGGAGAGTTTCTTCTCTCCCTGCATCATCCCTGCCGCCTGATCAGCGCCACGGAAGCTTATCCACCCAATGCCGCTCTTTGCCGGCAAACTCTGACTCCTCTCGGCATCGACTTCCATGAGGCGGAGGGAAATGGCCCCCTCCCCTTCCCCTCCGAAACCTTTGACCTGGTTTTGAACCGCCACGGGGACTATCTGCCCCAGGAGGTCTTCCGCGTACTGAAACCCGGCGGAATTTTTTTGACCCAGCAGGTAGGAGCGGAGAATGACCGGGAGTTGGTGAGCCTTCTTCTGAATCCGGTTCCTCCCCTCCCTTTCCCGGCGCAGTACCTGCGCATTGCCAGACAATCCCTGGAGGAATGCGGCTTCTCTATTCTGGAGGGTTTGGAGGCTTTCCGGTCGATCCGCTTTTGGGATGTGGGCGCACTGGTCTGGTTTGCCCGGATCATCCCCTGGGAGTTTCCTGGCTTCTCGGTGGAGCGCTGCCTGGACGGTCTCCGTCGGGCTCAGGAGATCCTGGATTGTCAGGGTGTGATTGAGGGCCGGACCCACCGGTATTTCCTGTCCGCCCGGAAACCAACGTAACCTGAAGCAGTTTACCAAGTAAGCCAGGGAAAATGTTCCACGTGGAACATTTTCCCTGGCTCTGTCTTTTCATGTTCAATCCGCGCTCTATTTTTGGCTGATATCGTCAACGCAGCAGAAAAAGCGCAGCTGCACTTTTTCTATCAATGAGCCGCAGCATGAATAAAGAAGTTTTTACTCTCTTTCATCCGCTTTAACTATGACATAGCGGAAATGGGGCATATCCACGCCCCGATAGTGTTTGGTCCATACATCTGTTTTCATCATGCCGTTTCTGATCGCAACCCTTTTGGAAGCTTCATTGATATCCCGAATAATGGAACAGACCTCCTCCGCTTCCAGTTTTTCAAAGGCATATGCCTTGCATGCTCTGGCGGCTTCCGTGGCGTAGCCCCTGTGCCAGCAGTCCCTCCGAAAGAGATACCCTATTTCCAGCACCTCTCTTTCCTTCCAGAGCTGCATGGTCAGACCGCATTGTCCGATTACTTCACCGGTCTCTTTCAGAACTGCCGCCCACAGCCCGAATCCCCACTTCTTGTAACGCGCCAGCTGCCGGTCCAGCCACTCCTGAACTTCAGCGTCACTGAAAGCTCCTTCATAGGCGTACATTACTCTCTCATCCTGCAAAATCCGGCACAGTGCCGGGTAATCGTCCTGTGTCAGCTCCCGCAGGGACAGACGCTCCGTTTCAAGAATCATGTTCCGTCCTCTTTCGCATATAAATAATGGTATCCTGTAGTACAAGGGATGATATCATTCTCCTGCTGTGCTGTCAATCCTTTCAGACAAATAAAGCGCAGGTTGGCAAAGCTTTGTTTTCCGCAAAAACAGGAAGTGTTCCACGTGAAACATTTTTCATTCTCCGCGTCTTACGGAAGAAAAATTTCAATATTCATAAAAAAATTTCTTTCTTCCTGTTGAAATGTAGCTTTTTTGTGTTATACTACCAGTATCTACTAAACAAAGGGCCCATCCGTAACACGATATATGAAGATGATTTGCGGATAAGCTCTGAAGAACAGGGGCAGATTGGCCTTGTCCTGGAGGCGGTTTATGGGTAAAATCATCACTGTTGTCAATCAGAAGGGCGGCGTGGGAAAAACGACCACCTGTGTCAGCCTGACGTCTGCTCTGAAGGAGATGGGCCAGCGGGTTCTGCTCTGCGATTTTGATCCCCAGGCGAACGCCACCTCCGGCATGGGCGTGGACAAATCCCTGTCCCTGGGCGTTTATGACGTTCTGCTCAATGACATCGAACCGGAAAAGCGGATAGTGTCCACCCGGTACGGCGATGTGCTTCCCTCCTCCAAAGGACTGGCGGGAGCGGGTGTGGAAATGGTGGCAATTCAGGACCGAGAGCATCTTCTCAGGAGGGCCCTGGAAAAGCTGGCGCCGAAGTATGATTACATATTCGTAGACTGCCCGCCCTCTCTGGAGCTGCTGACGCTGAACGCTCTGTGCGCCGCAGACAGCGCCCTGGTGCCGGTGCAGAGCGAGTATTTTGCCCTGGAGGGACTCAGTGATCTGATTTACACCATCCGGGCGGTGAGGCGGGGGCTTAATCCCCAGTTGGAGCTGGAGGGCGTTCTGCTGACGATGTACGACAGCAGAACAAACCTGGCCATGCAGGTGGCAGAAGAAGTCAAGCGCTATTTCCCCGGGAAGGTGTACGCCACCGTGATTCCCCGGAACGTAAGGCTCAGCGAAGCACCAAGCCACGGAAAACCCATCAGCGCCTATGACCGGACCAGCCGGGGCGCGGAAGCCTACGCCGCGCTGGCAAAAGAATTTTTGCGCAAGGATCAGAAATAAGCCGGAAGGAGGATTTCCCTATGGCAAAGGAAAAAGGAATGGGCAAGGGGCTCAGCGCTCTGCTGGGAGAGGATTTTTCCGCCGATTTTTCCACCCCCTCTTCTACTCTTTCCATTTCGCAGATTGAGAGCTACCAAAATCAGCCGAGAAAAAACTTTGACCAGGAGAAGCTGAAGGAACTGGCGGACTCCATCCGGCAGCATGGTCTGATTCAGCCGCTGACAGTAAGGAAGCTGGCCAGCGGATACTATCAGATCATTGCCGGAGAACGGCGCTGGCGGGCGGCCCGAATGGCGGGACTGGACGAGGTGCCGGCGGTTATCATTGAGGCCGACGACCAGAAATCTATGGAGCTGGCGATGATTGAGAACCTCCAGCGGGAAGATCTCAACCCCATTGAAGAGGCTCTGGGTTTTCAGGCTCTGGTAGAAACCTATGGAATGACCCAGGCGGAGGCGGCGGACAGTGTGGGGAAATCCCGGAGCGCCGTGGCCAACGCCCTGCGGCTGCTGGATTTGAATATCAGCATTCAGCGGCTGGTGGAGCAGAACAAGATCTCTGCCGGACATGCCAAGGCAATTCTTCCCCTCTCCCCTCCTATGAGAGTGAAGGCGACAGACGAGATTATAAAGAAGCATCTCAGCGTCCGACAGACAGAACAGCTGGTAAGGCACATTCAGATTGAAGAGCGAAAAGCCGCAAGGCCTGCGGAAAAGAAGGCAGCTCCAGATGTGGATTACGCCGCTGAAGCGGCGAAATCTCTCTCCGCCCGGCTGGGACGGGCCTGCCATATTTCTCAAGGAAAGAAAAAGGGGAAAATTGAGATCGAATACTATGGAGTGGACGATCTCAATGATCTCCTGGAGGCGCTGGAGAGGCTGGGACAATAGAATGTTCCACGTGGAACATTTTGCCGCTGGCAGCAAAAGGCAGCCCCAGGCTTCAGAATTGCCATCAGATATCATTTCGTTTGCCGCCCAACGTGCGGCAATATAAGGAGGCTTCCAATTTGTTAGACATCAAGTTTATCCGGGAGAACCCGGATGCCGTAAAGGAAAATATTAAAAAGAAGTTTCAGGACGAAAAGCTCCCCCTGGTAGACAAAGTGCTTGAGCTGGACGGGGAAAACAGAAAATCCATTACTGAGGCCAGCGAACTGAGAGCGCAGAGAAACACTCTAAGCAAACAAGTCGGCATGCTGATGGGTCAGGCGAAAAAAGACCCCTCCAAGCTGGAGGAGGCGGAAGCCGTCAAAGCCAAAGTCAAGGCCAACGCCGACCAGCTGGCAGAGCTGGAAAAGAAGGAGTCTGAGCTGGAGGCGGAAATCCACCATATTTTAATGGTGATTCCCAATATCATCGATCCATCTGTGCCCATTGGACCGGATGACAGCGCAAATGTGGAGTTGGAGCGGTTCGGCGAACCGGCAGTGCCGGACTTTGAGATTCCTTACCACACGGAAATCATGGAGCGGTTCGACGGCATTGATATGGACGCCGCCGGACGGGTGGCCGGCAACGGCTTTTATTACCTGATGGGCGATATCGCCAGACTTCATGAAGCTGTGCTGGCCTATGCCAGAGACTTCATGATTGACAAGGGCTTCACTTACTGCATCCCGCCGTTTATGATCCATGGAAACGTGGTGGAGGGCGTCATGAGCCAGACAGACATGGATGCCATGATGTACAAGATTGAGGGAGAAGACCTGTATCTGATCGGTACCAGTGAGCACTCCATGATCGGGAAGTTTATTGACCAGATTCTCAAGGAGGAACAACTGCCGCAGACCCTTACCTCCTACTCCCCCTGCTTCCGGAAAGAAAAAGGCGCTCATGGCATTGAGGAACGGGGCGTATACCGGATTCACCAGTTTGAAAAGCAGGAAATGATTGTGGTCTGCAAGCCAGAGGAGTCCATGGATTGGTATGAAAAAATGTGGCGGTTCAGCGTGGAGCTGTTCCGGAGCATGGATATCCCTGTGAGACAGCTGGAATGCTGCTCCGGCGATCTGGCGGACCTGAAGGTCAAGAGCTGCGACATCGAAGCCTGGAGCCCCAGGCAGAAAAAGTACTTTGAAGTCTGTTCCTGCACCAACATGGGAGATGCCCAGGCAAGAAGGCTGAAAATCCGGGTGAAAGGCGCGGATGGAAAAAATTATCTCCCCCATACATTGAACAATACCGTAGCTGCGCCGCCGCGGATGCTGATCGCTCTGCTGGAAAACAATTTGCAGGCCGACGGCAGTGTCAGGATTCCAGAGGCTCTGAGACTCTACATGGGCAAAAAAGACGTCATTCTTCCAAAACAATGACGGAGACTGTATGGAAAAAAGCGGCCCCAGCGGCAGTTCCTAAAAGTTCTTTTTGATTCTTTTTCTTAAAAGAAAAAGAATGTCGCCAAAATAAATGATAAAGGAGAGCACAATATGAAAGCATTTTGGAAAGTTCTGGGTTTCGCCGCGCTGGCTGCCGGACTCACTCCCTACAAGGTGGAAAAGAATGAGGAAACCGGCGAAAAAAGCTATCAGGCCCTCCTTTGGAGGATCACCAGCACCCCCGACGATGAAAAAAAGAAAATCGATATTGGTATTAACCTTGGTGAAGGGACGCTGACCAGCAAACTGATGGCCGCCAAGGAAAACAAGGAAGAGCCCCATCTGTTCAGCGACGAGCTGTGCGTTGAGTACGCCGGTTCCGACGAGGAGACTGCCGGAGAGGTGGAAGAGACTACAGAAATTCCTGAAATCCCCGAAATTCCTGAGACTCCGGTAATTTCCGAAACCCCTGAGATTCCGGAAGTTCCTGAGATTCCGGAAATCCCGGAGGCTGGGGAGATTCAGGCGGAGTAATTGTACTCCTGCTGGTCCTTTCCATGATGGAAGCATTCGGATATCCGGCAGAGACTTACCAATGATAAAAGGAGCCCCAAAGAATGAAAAAATTCTTTCATGAATTCAAAGAGTTTGCCATGAGGGGCAACGTGATGGATCTGGCTGTCGGCGTGATCGTAGGCGGCGCTTTCAGCGCCATTACCACGTCGCTAATCAATGACATCCTGATGCCTCTGATTGGAATCTTTGTCAGCGAGACCAGCTTTGCCAATCTAACCATTACGGTGGGCAGTGCGGTAATTACCTACGGAAACTTTATTCAGGCTGTCATCAATTTCTTGATTATGGCCTTTGTGGTATTCTGTATGGTAAAAGGAATCAACCGGCTCTCCCGTAAAAAAGAGGAAGCCCCTCCTCCCCCGCCCGCCAAGGAGCCCTCCGCTGAAGAAAAACTGCTGGCCGAAATTCGGGACTTGCTGAAGGAACAGAGGAAATGAGGGAAACGCTGGAGCGTGGACTGCCGGAGCTGGGGGTGGAGACAGGCTCCATCCCCAGACTGGCTGCTTTCGCGGAAATGGTACTGGAGCGGAATCAGGTAATGAATCTTACCGCCATTACAGAACCAAAGGATGTGGCGGCGCTGCATCTGCTGGACAGTCTGGCGCTGCTGCCCCTGGGGGGATTGGAGAGAGGACGGCTGGTGGATGTGGGCTGCGGAGCGGGATTTCCCGGCGTACCGGCAGCTTTGACACGGCCGGATCTGAAAGTAACGCTGCTGGACAGCCTGGGGAAACGAATTGAATTTTTGAAAGAGGCCTGCGAAACGCTGGGACTGGAGAATGCGGAGTGCGTTCAAGCAAGAGCGGAAGAGTTCGCAGGAGAGCGTCGGGAATCCTTTGACTGGGCGGTAAGCCGCGCGGTGGCAGCGCTGCCGGTGTTGTGCGAGCTGTGTCTGCCTCTGGTGAAGGTAGGCGGACAGATGCTGGCCATGAAATCCACCCACTCTCAGGAGGAAATCAATGGAGCCAAGCAGGCGGCCGCCATCCTTGGAGGAAAAATTGAGTGGGTGAAGGATTACACAATTCCCACTACCGACGTAGTCCACCGGGTGGTTTGTATCAGAAAGATCTCCCCTTCCCCGGGGAAATACCCAAGAAAATTTGCGCAAATCAAAAAGCAGCCGCTGGGAATGTAATCCGCAGTGGTTTCTTTCCAACAGCGGAAGGAAAAAGGAGGAGGGTTCCAATGGGCCAGGTGGTGGCCGTGGTGTCCGGTAAGGGCGGTACGGGAAAAACATCATTTACGGCAAATGTAGGCATGGCGCTGGCACAAATGGGACATCCTACCTTATGTCTGGACTGCGACGTGGGGCTGAGGAACCTGGACATCGCCTTGGCCATGACTGACCGGGCCATGATGGATTTCACCGACGTGATGAGAGGCCGGTGCTCCCTGGAGGACGCAGCGGTAAGACATCCAGAACAGAAAAATCTCTTTTTGCTGACCGCACCTACGCGGCTGGGCGCCCCGGATATTGATCGTGACGCTTTCCGGGAACTGTTTCCAGAAATCAGAGAACGGTTCGATTACTGTCTGGTGGACGCGCCGGCAGGGCTGGGCAGCGGCTTCCAGCTTGCCCTGGCAGGCGCAGACCGGGCGGTAGTCGTCACCACCACGGAAGCCAGCAGTCTGAGAGATGCTCAGAGAACGGTGATGGAGCTGGGTTGGCTGAAGCGAGGCAAGGTGCATCTCGTGGTGAACCGGTGCCGGCAGAAGCTGCTCAAGTCCCTTCATCAAACCATCGACGACGCCATCGACAGTGCGGGACTGCCTCTGCTGGGGGTGATTCCCGAGGATGAGACCATGCCGCTGTACGCGGGGCGGGGCGTACCCCTGCTGAGTACCAACAACAACTGCGCCGCCAAGGCTTACCGCAATATTGCCAGACGGATGGATGGACGGCGGGTGGCGCTGATGAAGATACGCTAATACATTTTGGAAAAAATACCTGCTAATACTGCCTGTACCTTTAAGGCTGTAGATAGACATAAAGGCAACGGAGAAAGGAAGGGATACCCATGTATATTGCTCTCATGTCCCACGACAACAAAAAAGATCTGATGGTTCAATTCTGTACGGCCTACGCGGGAATCTTATCACAGCACAATCTCTGCGCCACCAGCACCACCGGCCAGATGGTGATAGAAGCCACGGGGCTGCATGTACACCGGTTCCTGACCTGCCAACACGGCGGCAGTCAGCAGATCGGGGCGCGGATCGCCTACAACGAAATGGACATGGTCCTGTTCTTTGTCGATCCCAATGATTCGTCCATGGAAAAGGAGCTGCTGTATATCTCCCGGCTGTGCGATCAAAACAATGTGCCATTTGCCTCCAATGTGGCAACGGCGGAAATGCTGGTACTGGGGATGGACCGGGGAGATCTGGACTGGCGAAATATCGTCAATCCCAAACAAAAATATAACCGGCAGTAGTTTTTTCTATTGACTTTCCGGTTTTCTGCGCTATAATACCACATATTGGCATACCGCGCGGAGGGCGACAGAGTACCCCCTCCCACCGGACAGAGAGGACCGCAGGGAGCATTCCGTTCCCAGGCTGGAAGCGGCCCACGGTTTCGGGTGGGGAGAACGACAGCGCCGGAGCGGGGACGGAGACGTCCGCGGCTTTATCCCACCGCAGCAAAATGGGATTGGAGGGTCCTGGCAGAGATTGGCGGGACCGAATGTGGGTGGCACCACGGAAGTATGACTGGTTCGTCATGCTCTCGTCCCGCTTGGTTAGGGGACGGGAGCATTGTTTTTTATTCATGGCCCTACAGGGCGCAAAGAAATACAAGCTTTTCCCGCGTGGTACCCACCCGGAGCTGAATTGAGAAATCACTATCCACACGCCTGAAGGGCGTGGGAGAAAAAGGAGAGTTTATAATGAAAATACAGCCCAGAACCCTCTCAGGATTCATGGAATTGCTACCCGAACAGCAGCTCCTGATGGAGGATGTAATGAAAGTCCTCAGAGAGACCTATTCCCTCTATGGTTTCACTCCACTGGATACTCCAATGATTGAAGCAAGCGAGGTGCTGCTGGCCAAAGGCGGCGGAGAGACGGAGAAGCAAATCTACCGTTTTACCAAGGGGGACAGCGACCTGAGCCTGAGATTTGACTTGACAGTACCTCTGGCAAAGTATGTGGCCCTGCACTATGGGGAATTGGCCTTCCCTTTCCGGCGGTATCAGATCGGAAAAGTATATCGGGGAGAGCGGGCCCAGCGGGGACGGTTCCGGGAGTTCTATCAGGCAGATATTGATATGATCGGCGATGGAAAACTGGACGTCTGCAATGAAGCCGAAATGCCTGCCATCATTTATCAGGTATTTACCAGACTTGGATTAAAACAATTTCAGATTCGGGTAAACAATCGCAAAATTTTGAACGGTTTCTATGGGATGCTGGCGCTCAGTGAACAGGCTGGGGACATTATGCGCACCGTAGACAAGCTGGAGAAAATCGGGGAGGAAAAGGTCAAAGGGCTTCTGGTAGAACTGGGTATCCCAGAGGAGAAGGCCGGGGAGATCCTTGCGTTTATCGGGATCAAGGGGTCCAACGAACAGGTGCTGGACGCCCTGGAAGCGTACCGGGGAAGGAACGAGCTCTTTGACCTGGGACTGGATGAGCTGAGAACCGTAGTGAAATATCTGGGCGGGTTCGGCGTGCCTCAAGAGAATTTCGCAGTGGATTTGACTATTGCCCGGGGACTGGATTACTACACCGGAACCGTATATGAAACGTTTATGATCGGACACCCGGAGATCGGATCCATATGCTCCGGAGGCAGATATGATAACCTTGCAGAATATTACACGGATAAAATACTGCCTGGAGTTGGAATTTCTATTGGATTGACAAGACTATTTTTTATTCTCAATGAACAAGGAATGCTGAATCAGGAGCGGAACACCGCGCCGGCGGACGTGCTGCTGCTGCCCATGGTAGAGGACCTCTCCCCTGCTGTAGAACTGGCGACGCGGTTCAGAAACGCCGGGGTCAGAGTACAGCTGTATGTAGAACAGAAGAAATTCAAGGCGAAGATGAATTATGCCGACAAGATCAAGGTCCCCTTCGTGGTGTTCCTGGGAGAGGATGAGATCCGGGACGGCGTGGTAGCCTGCAAGGATATGAAGTCCGGGGAGCAGACGAAGCTAGGGTTCGATGAGACGCTGACCCGGGTACGGGACGGACTGGCGAAGATGGAAGAAGGGTGCGTGATTTTGGGTTAGGGTCCTCCCTGCCCCGGCGGAAAGGAAGGCGGTATGACAAAGCTGCATTTGATGACCCAGGGGCATCCGTATTGGGAAGAGACAATTTCTTTGGCCAACCGCTGCTCGTGGAGAGCGGGGCCCCTCCTGGCGGAAAAAATGAAGAAAAATGACTTCAAGGAGTGGGAACGGGTCTGCGCCGCCTGCGTGGGCGGGAAAGTCGCGGGGTTCTGCATAGTGGCGGAAAAGGACGAACTGCCGGAGAAATATCCGTTTACTCCGTTTATCGGATTTGTTTTCGTGGCGGAAGAATACCGTGGGAAACGATTGTCGGAAAAAATGATCCAGCATGGGGCAGCGTACGCCTGTCACCTCGGTTATGAGCAGATTTATATTATGAGCGGTGAAATCGGGCTGTATGAAAAATATGGGTTTGTAAAGCTGGGCGACTTTGAGACAATATATGGGAACGTAGATCAGCTTTTTGTGATGAATATTAGACAGCACCCGCTTGATTCTTAGATTTTTATAGCCAGAGTTATGAAAGGAGATGCCATGCCATGACCAGGAAGCGAAAAATCGCGCTGGGGGCGTTGACACTTGTGGTCATCTTCTGCCTCTGGTATACCAGACCGAGAAGCTTTGGGGAACTGGCTGGGGATGGAAAAATCACTTTTGTCAGCATGCTTGCTATAAAGAGCAGTCCACCTGCCGGAATCAGCGCCTGGGGTTTGGACGGTGACGAGAGCCGCAGGGAAGTAATCAGGGAAGCAGCAGAAATTTTGGAAAGCGGTAAATATCGTGCCAGTCTGATAAATCTGATTCTCTTCCTGCCTGCACCCGAGACCACAAAAAAGATCAATATTAATGTTACCCAAGATAATGACTCTTTCTGGATAGACTTCATGGGATCAACCGCTGTCTTCCATTTTGATGAGCAAGAGATCGTCTATAACTTGAACGACAGCATAACAGAGAAGCTGTTTGCTTATACACAGGAATTTGGAGTAAAGATTGAAAACAAATCGTAATTTTATATTGCTATTATACAAATATAAAAGGAAAGGTGTTTAAACATGACGCAAAACAGAACCCATACCTGCAATGAGCTCCGGCTGGAGCACGTGGGACAGAAGGTAAAGCTCTCCGGTTGGATGGAGAACGTAAGAGAAGTGGGGCAGAATTTCGCCTTTGTGATTTTGCGGGACTTCTATGGGACCACCCAGGTGGTTATTGAGACGGAGGAAATGATGAACGCCGTCCACGGGCTCAACAAGGAAACCGTAATTGCCGTGGAGGGCGCCGTCCGGGAGAGAAGCAGCAAAAACGCCAATCTGCCCACCGGAGAGATCGAGGTGGTGCCGGAGAAAATCGAGGTGCTGGGCAAGTGCCGGTACAACGAGCTTCCCTTCCAGGTGAACCGGAGCCGGGACGCGGACGAGACACTGCGGCTGAAGTACCGGTATCTGGACCTGAGAAATCCGGAGGTCAAGAAAAATATTATCCTGCGGTGTAATGTGGTATCCGCGCTGAGAGCGGCTATGACGAAGCATGGATTTTTAGAGATTACCACGCCTATTCTGACCGCTTCCTCGCCGGAGGGAGCCCGGGACTATCTGGTGCCTGCCCGGAAGCATCCAGGGAAGTTCTATGCCCTGCCCCAGGCGCCCCAGCAGTTCAAGCAGCTGCTCATGGCCTCCGGGTTTGACCGTTATTTCCAGATCGCGCCCTGCTTCCGGGACGAGGATGCCCGGGGGGACCGGTCGCCGGGTGAGTTCTACCAATTGGATATGGAAATGAGCTTCGCCACCCAGGACGATGTTTTCGGAGTGATTGAGGATGTATTTCCGCCCATCTTTGCCAAGTACGGGCTATATAATGTGGCATCCTGTGCGCCATTCAAGCGGATCGGATTTGTGGAGGCTATGGAGACCTATGGATCTGACAAGCCGGATCTGCGAATCGACCTGACGGTGCAGGATGCAACAGAGCTGTTGAGCTGCTGCGGATTTGGCCCCTTCGAGGGCAATGTGGTTAAGGCTATCGTAGTCACCGATTTCACCGCGGCGCGGAAGCAGATCGACAAGCTGTGCGCCGACGTGGAAGTCCAGGCGGGTGAAAAGGCGTACTGGTTCCGGCTGGATGAGAATGGCGAGATTGTGGGCGGCATCGCCAAGTTTGTAGCAAACAAGAAGGATGAAGTAATTGAAAAACTGGGATTGAAGCCTGGTTGCTTTGTGGGGCTCACCGCCGGGAAGAAAAACGCCGCACAGAAGACGGCGGGGGTGTTGAGAAGCAAGCTGGGGCAGTTGTGTCCCAATCATTTCGACAAAGAACGGTACGAATTCTGCTGGATTGTAGACTTCCCCATGTATGAAATCGGCGAGGAGTCCGGGGAGCTGGAGTTCTGTCACAATCCGTTCTCCATGCCCAATGGCGGGAAAGAGATTCTGGAGAAGGCCATTGCCGGAGAAGTGGATCCGCTGAGTATTACGGCATTTCAGTACGATCTGGTTTGCAACGGCGTGGAGCTTTCTTCCGGGGCGGTACGGAATCATGACCCGGAGATCATGATCAAGGCATTCCAGATGGTACGGCTGGGCGAGGATGATGTGAAATCCAAGTTCCCGGCAATGTATAACGCGTTCTGCTATGGGGCTCCGCCCCATGCGGGGATCGCGCCGGGGGTGGATCGTATGGTCATGCTGCTGGCGGGCGAGGAGTCCATCCGGGAGATTATTCCTTTCCCCATGAACAAAAATGCCCAGGATCTGATGATGGGGGCTCCTTCTTTTGTGGAGCAGAAGCAGTTGGATGAACTGCATATTGCCGTCACCGAAAAAGAGGAGGAGTAACTTTCGCGCACAGGGTGTGCAAACGGAAAATTTTTCTTTAATCAGCCCGGGGGCTTCTCCCCCCCGGACTCCCCCGGATACTTTTGCCCTGCGGCAAAAGTATCCAAAAACGCGCTTGAACTTACGGTTCAAGACTCCCTTATAACTATTGGGATTATTGTTTTTGCGCTTTTGCGGGAGACCGTCCGGTCTGAATCGGACAGTCTCCCATGTATCGGGCAAAGCGTCAATTTTAGGATGTAAACGGCAGACCCTACCATATATACGTTGGAACTCCCGAAAAGAATCCCGGGAGATCCAGCGTGTATGACGGTAGGCACTACAGTGTGCTCGTGGGTAGACGCAGAAGTCCTGCGCACTAACGAAAACATCCAAGCAGAACGGCAGGGGTACGTTGCAGCGTAAAATAATCACCCACGTAATATAAGGGATTCTCAAGGGACGGAACGTCCCTTGAGGGTGCTTTTGCTTCTTTTCCCACAAGGGAAAAGAAGGTCCCGCTGCCGGCAAGGCAGCAGAAAGGCTTTTAGGAATGACGGAAAAATTGTTCTATGAGGACCCGTTTCTGAAGGAATTCTCCGGTACCGTTCTGGACTGCCGGGAGGAAAAGGGACAGTGGATTGTCACATTGGACCGGACTGCTTTCTATCCTGAGGGGGGCGGCCAGCCAGCGGATCATGGAATCCTGGGAAACGTCAAGGTTTTCGACACAAGGGAAAAAAATGAGGAAATCCTGCATTTTTGTGATGGCCCTGTTGACATTGGGGAGACGGTTACAGGTACCGTCGATTGGGCCAGAAGGTTCGATTTTATGCAGCAGCACAGTGGTGAACACATTGTCAGCGGGATTTTATGCGGTAAATTCGGCTGCGAAAATGTTGGTTTTCACATAGGGCACGAGCTGGTAACAATTGATTTTAATACCGAGTTATCCACAGAGGACTTGATTTTTGTGGAAAACGAGGCCAATCGGTATATCTGGGCGGATCAGAAAATTCAAATTGCCTGGCCCTCCCCTACTGAGTTAGAAAACATGGAGTACCGGAGCAAAAAGGCACTGAGCGGGGCAGTCAGGATCGTACGCTGGCCGGAAGCGGACTGCTGTGCCTGCTGCGGAACCCATGTGAGGAGCAGCGGTCAGGTTGGTATGGTGAAGCTCATCTCCTGCCAGAAGTTCCGGGACGGCGTGAGAATCGAAATGGCCGCAGGAGAGCGGGCCTTGAAATGGATTAACCGGATTGCGGAACAGAATACAAGGGTTTCCCAACTGCTGTCCGCCAAGCCGGACGAGACAGCGGCGGCGGTGGAGCGGCTGCAAAAAGAGATTTACACCCTGCGGGGCCGGGTAGCTGAGCTGGAGGAAGGCGATTTTATCCGAAAGGCGGAGGAGCTGACCGGAAAAGGCAACGTGCTGTTGATCGAGGGAGCCATGGCAGGAGATTCGTTGAGAAAGCTGTGCGGACTGGTAAAGGAGAGATGCGGTGGACGGTGTGCGGTGTTTGCGGGAGGGGACGGCACATATCAGTACGCTGTGGGCCAGAACGGTGCAGACTTGCGCAGTCTGGCAAAGGAATTGAACGAGAAACTTAACGGCCGGGGTGGTGGAAAGCCGGAGTTCGTCCAGGGCAGTGTGAAAGCAGGAGAGGCGGAAATACGGGAATTCTTTCTGAGTAAGCGGTAATTATATGAAGTATTTACAACAAGCAGTTATCATTGCGGCGGTGACGTTTGCGGCGGAAATCATCAAATATTTTGTACCGCTGCCGGTACCTGCCAGTATTTACGGGCTCATTTTGCTATTTATTTTGCTGAAAACAAGTATGCTTCGATTGGAGCAGATCGAGGACGTGGGCGGACTGCTGCTGGAGCTGATGCCGCTGCTGCTGGTACCAGCTTCCGTAAGTTTTCTGACGGTGCTGGATACTATTCAGGAAATGCTGCTGCCGGTGCTGATTATGGGACTGGCTGGCACTACCGTCGTAATGATCGTGACGGGGCGGATCTCCCAATGGATGATCGAAAGGAAGGAGAAGGAACATGAGTGATCTTTTTCAGGCGTGTTCCTGCTTTGGTCTGCTGCTGGCAATGGGCAGCTTTCAGCTGGCCAGGAGCATCAACAAGCGGGCAGGAAAGGAAATCTGCAACCCGCTGCTGTTTGCCACACTGCTGTGCGGGGCGGTGCTGCTGGGGACGGGAACGGAATATGATACCTTTTATGAAAACGGCGGAAAAATTCTGGAGTTCTTTCTGACGCCAGCCACCATCTGTCTGGCGATTCCTTTGTACAAGCAGTTTGAGCTTCTGAAGAAAAACGCCGGAGCCGTCCTGGCAGGATGTCTGGCCGGTGTAGCTGCCCATATGGCGGGATGCGCAGCAATGCTGGTCCTCTTCCAGATGAAGGATGCGGAGTACATCTCGCTCCTGCCCAAATCGATTACCACGGCTATCGGCAAGGGACTCAGTGAAGAGCTGGGCGGTTTTCCAGCTATTACCATGGCTACCATCATGCTGACAGGACTGTTTGGAGCGGTGGCCGCCCCCTCCCTGCTGAAAATCTTCCGGGTGACAGATCCAGTAAGTCAGGGACTTGCTATTGGTACGTCCTCTCATGCAGCGGGAACCTCCCGGGCAGTGGAGCTGGGGGAAATCCAGGGGGCCGCCAGTTCGCTTGCCATTGTGACAACTGGATTGCTGACTGTAGCCGCTGCACCAGTGATGGCAGGGTTAGTCAGGTGAATGCCTGATTATAAAAATGAACCAAGAAGCCCCGCCGGATGG